>TARA_R110002110_G_scaffold1039_2_pt1 | contig 19713 bp, 18 predicted proteins | sample TARA_R110002110 | Tara Oceans TARA_R110002110 (sample SAMEA4397330) | marine metagenome | biome: Polar Biome; feature: [SRF] surface water layer (ENVO:00010504); material: water (ENVO:00002006), including particulate matter (ENVO:01000060) such as... | depth 5 m
GCGCAGGACAAGTCGGTAGGCAGCAATTGCTACAAGATATAGAAAAGGGTGCGGGATTCGTCGGGGAAGGTGTCGACGCCGCTAAAGAATTTTATAACAATCTAGGTCGTGATAAAGTAGCCGAGCTTCCGTCTCAATATGTTGATCGCCAAATTGAAATGTTAGAGGCGGAGAAAATGCGTCTTCAACAAAATATTGATGACCTGAGAGGGGAAGCAGCACGTCGAACAGGGGTGCAAGAAGATAAGCTACGTTTTCAAGGCATGGAACCATAGGGGGCTGATATGGCTAAAGAAAGACTTCGCGCAGAGAAAAGAGATAAGCAGGATACGCTGCAGCAGTTTAGAACACTACAGAATGACCCAAGGTCACTCGGTTTAACCGACTCCGAGCGGGAGCGCGATGCGTCAATAGCTAAGCGGATAGGGGGCCCAGAAGCCGAGGCGAAAAGTTATGCGCAGTCGTTAGATCTAAGCGGCCAACTTCAGCAGAGGCGGGGCGAGGAAATCCGAAACCGAATGAGTAGGCGCGCAGACATTGCACGGGATAAAAAGAAAACGACAGCTAAGACACTAGCTAACGTAGGCCTGATGGTCGGAGGAGCAGTCACAGCCCAACCAGGGTTAGTTGTAGCTGGGGCGAAAGGCCTGGCCAAAAACCCTTCTAGCGAGGGAGTGAAAGGGGCCGCTGGGGAAGACAGTGGGGGAGGCCTAGTGGGGAAGTATCTCCAGGGGAGAACAGATAAACGGGCTGAAAAAATAGCGGGTGGTCTCAACTTTAAGTCCTCAGGGGGTTACTAATGGCGGAGTTAAGCCCTGAATTATACCAGAAGGTACGTGACCTAAAGAAGTTTAAAGAACTTTTTACTGTGGATGAGATTGGACGTCGGGTAGGTGTCGCTGCGGCTATTGGTGGCGGGATGGACCCTCGACAAGCGCGTGAGTACCATCTAGGTCAATCACCCTACCGATTAACGCAGTCGGAGTTCGATAAGCAGTTAGCCCAACTGATGGAGTTAGAGGAGCGAGCTACTAGGTTAGAACGAAGTTCGGATAAAGGTGATGAGCTAATAATTAAAGAGGCTATCGAGGCACGACAGAGAGTGAACGAGCACCAGAATACCATGGAGAAAGCGCGTCTTGAGTATCGAGGACAAATAGACTCTAAAAAGGTGCCCTCTTTCCTGGAGAGAATCCGGTTGTTTGAGGATGGCGACCCACCAAAACTTGGTAATTCTCTTTCTGTGAAGATCAGCGCTATGCCAGATGATAAAGCGCTTACTGATGCTAGTGACTTCATAGATGAACTTGTGGCGCGGTTTGACCAGGTGGATGAAGGGGGAAGCGCAAAAAACTTCTTAGCAGAGGTGGCCAAGTTACGGGACCAATCGCCGAACGACCTTATAGCCGAGATAAAAAAATCCTCAGAAAATGACGATAATCCCCAAATGCTTAAGTTCCATAGGGCTATCGAACATAAACTGAGCTTTGTTCCCCCCTCCGTTAACGATGCTAGACAAGAGCTAAGTAAGATGCGCGCAGGTGGCGCTAGTGGGAGCACCCCTCCCGTCACAGAAGCGGCTATTCGTGTTGCTAGGGCTGAAGCTAGGGACGAAGCCCCCGAAGAAGAAGACGTAAGTCTTCTTATGCAGACTCTAGCTGAGTTTAAGGAGTCGCCCCCTATTCGTGGCGAGCGGGAACGCCTTCAGTCAGGAGGCGACTTCCTCGCTTTTATGCGAGAGTTCTACGAACGATACCCGTTGTCCTCTACGGAAAAGGCCCGTTTGTCCCGGATGGAAGGGGCTCTTGCAGAAGACCCTGAAGCTTTGAGCGAAGAAGCTTCCGCTGAGTATCAGGAGTTAAAGAGCAGGGCAGAAGACCAGCCTTTTTCGGATATAGAAAAAAAGGGAGCCTTACGAGGTGCCCAGATGTTGGCCCGACGTCAGGCAAAAGGTGAGCGCCAGGATGTAAGGCAACGCATGAGAGGCCTGCGCCGAGGCGAGGACACCCTCGCTAATGAAGAGTTTTTAGACGTGCCCGAAACTAGGCCGCGTTCTGCCGAGCTAAACACACCCGCTCCAGCGGCATCAACATCAGAGACGGGTGAAGCTGAAGAGCCAGGGTTTGACGCCTACTCTGCCACAGAGTTTACCTTTAAAAGTGGTGTAAATGCGCCCTATGTGTTCCGCCTACGTAAAGATCCTACGGGCACGGGTAGGTGGGAGGCTAAAAAGAAAGGGGCGGACACGTTCAGCGAATACCGTGGCAACCCTTACGCTGAAGAGGGTCTTTACGATATGCTAGAGGAAGCAAAATTAACCGGTAACTTAGAGCAAACCGGGGACGCTCTTACCAGTGCTATTTCCAAGCAGCTTTTGTATGGAGCGGATTTGTTTGGGGATGCGCCCCTTCCTGGGGATGCGCCTCCGGCAAATACAGACCCCGAGACAGGCTTCCTAGCGGGGGAGGAAGATGAGCAAAAGATTCCTACTATCCAGGAGGTGCCTCCTGTACATCAACCCAAGACGCCATCATCATGGGACCCGATACCAGACCCCAACTCGATTTTAAAGGAGGCCCAGGAAGGGGCGGGCATAACCAAACAGGTTTACGACCCAGAACGTGGTATTGCCCTTGCCGATGTATGGGATAGCCCGCTAAAGAATCCCTGGGGGGTAACTGAAGACGAGCGCGCTAGTGGAAAAGTGGGAAACCCGGAGGAGTTGTTAAATAAGGCGAAGAAAGACGGTATATTTAAAAAGCTCTTCGGTAAGAAAGCATAACCATAGAGGGTGGCCTGTGTCACTTACACCTGAACAACGCCAAGCATTAAGCCAACGGTACCAACAGAAGCTTCCCCCAACACCCGCCCCACCTAAGGCGCCGGTTGTAGAGGGGGAGAAAGAGGAGGTTGTAGAGGCAGTTACGCTACCTGTAGAGGCTCCTAAGCCTATCGCGCCTGTAGAGGCCCCTAAGCCTAGTGTAAAACCAGCCGTGCCGCTTGACATAGGTAAGTTTACTCAAGAAGAGAAAGCGCGTAGGGACCGCGCAGCAGGGTCGGGGGCACTACGGGGTCGCCGGGATGAGATTGTAGATGCTATGTACAAGACAAAGGGGAAAGATTTTGGTTTTTCCGCAGGCACTGACGCGGACAAAACGGCTTTTGTTGACTATGTCATTAACGATTTTGTGGAAAATAACAATGTCAATACCTTTATCGCTAGCCCAGTTGCTCGGGACTTCCTTAACTATGAGACCTTGGTAAGGTACGGAGGGACAATTAACGCTAAGGGGCTCAAATACGAGGCACAACAAAACTTACTTAAGGCCCACCAAGAAAACAAGAAGATAGCGCAGAAACGCACCCAAGTGACAGAGAACGTAAAGGCATCTCTAGTAAAACGTGAGAGCCCTGACGCACAACTCGTGACCGTAGTGGAAGACGGGGAGGTGTCAGCCTCTATGCCTTATTGGGAAAAGCACCGTGGGAACGAGATAGAAAAACAGATTAGTACCATGTATACGGGTACCCTCGAGGGTAACCTATCGGGGATCAAGCTCGATCTAGACGAGTACAAAGCAGCACAGGATCTAGTACTATCAGACAACGTTTATTCAGACCCGGATGACCCCGAGCGTCTTGCAGAGCGTAGAAAACAGATCGAGCAAGGGCGTGTTATTACTACGTTTAAAAGAGGAGAAAAAGTCCCCCAGCGTCGAATTGTATTGCCCCAGATTCTTCTTAGCAATGGGCAGTACGCAGTCGACTTAGACGCGATAGCCTTCGACCTTTCCCAAAAATATCTTGTCGATGAAGCACGGGCCAAGGGGCACAAGTATGTCTCACAACTAGCCGCAGAGCTTGGTCGAGCAGCTATGGGGGACTTACGTAAGAAAAAGCTAGCAGAAGCTAGGGAGCGTATGCAGGAGGTACAGTTACAGAGTTTGGGTAGTGTTGTTTTTTTACGCAACAGTCGGAAAACAGCCGAGAAACTTGCTCAGGGCGAGGACTTCTTAGGTAGATATAGTCCCTCCCTAATGTTTGCGGGCTTATTAGATGAAATTTCTCCCCGAGAAGGTGAGACCCGTCGAGGCGCGTTAGCTCGTATGCAAGCACCCTGGAAACGTGTTCTGTACCCACAGTCTACGGAGGCCATGAATCAGGGTACATTGTACTATGGTAGGCGGTTAGAGCAGCTAGGGGATACGAAACTTAACTGGTTATTAGAATTTGGTCCTTATGCGCCTATCGGCTCCTACGCAACGGCCCCTGAAGATGTTAAGTGGGGGAGTGCCGAGCACTTGATGCGGCAAGGGAAAGGCTATAATATCTTTGAGGATTCAGCCCTAAGGAAAAATCTAGAGAAGATGACGGGCTCTAGTGGAGGGGCTTTAGCTGGTCTCGTGGCCCTAACCTTATTCGAGCCAAGTTTAATCGATGCGATACTGCTCCCGTTCAAGGTCGGCGGGGTAGGAGTAAAACTAGCTGCAAAAGGCATTACCGGAATAGATCAGGCGAGTGATATTGTTGTCGGGGCAAAAGTTAAGAGGAGCGTGCAGCAGTTAAGAAATCTGGAACTGCAGCTTGCAGAGGCAGAAAAAGCAGACGATTTAGACGCTGCGATTAAAGCTATACGCGAACTCGAGGCCCCAAAAGAAGCTAAACAATTAGCTCAGGCAAAGACGGCTGCAGTGTTCGGTGTCAAAGGGGGGTCAGATTATGACATAGGGCCCGCCTTATCAAATATGGCCAGGGAGAGCCTAGGGGAGATCCAAAAGTTAGAGGCTGCAGGCGTTAGGGGTGGGACAAAGGAGGCCTTTGCGAAGCAGTCGCAGCGGGAGATCGACAAAGTATTAGGCACTGTGGCGAAGAAGTTAGACGAGGCCAAGGTCCCTGAAGCGGTGAGGAAGCGGCATTTGGATCAGTTGAGGGGAGACTTAGCACGTTACCAGATAGCTAAACTGGAATCGTTTCAAGTGGAAAGAAATTTAGTCCACGCTGCGGAGACAAGTGGGGAAAACTTACGTCGGGGTGCAGCAGGTAAAGTATCTCCCGAGTCTATATCGGAAATGGCTAGGGGCGTAAAAGACGCGATTAAGGTCACTAGGAAAGGGGCGGCAGATTTTCGGACTGCTGAAAATAAACTCACGGATCTGTCCCGCCTATTAAAACAGGCATCCGATGCGGGTAAAACAACTCGGGTCAAGGAACTTACACGGCAGATCCGAAGTGCTCGTACAGAGATGGAAGTAGCTCGACAGACAATGCAGCCAGGCCTTCGACGCGCAAGCATCACAGACGCCCTGTATAACTATAATGAGAATGCTAACGCTTTAAGAAAGGCAACCCTTGGGATAAACACTGCGCTTAAAACGGCAGATGTCTCTAGGAACGTGCTTGATCTGAAGGTCCTAGATACTTTGGCTAGCAATCAGACAAATCTACTGCGGTTCCAAAATCGAACCAGCCAAAGGGTTATTGCTAAATTGAGAGAGGAGGTAGCATCTCTCCGGGACAGCTACTCTCAATACGGTAAATTTTTAAGTATGACTCCCCATCAAAAGGGGATCTTATTGGGGGAGAGTACAGACGTATCTCTTACGCCGTACCTGCAGGCCCATAAAACGTCGACCGTTGGTGGTCCCTCTCGGAGGTTTAGCTTTAAAGCCAGAGAGTGGCAGGAAGACCTCCACCAAAAGTTTGGTAAGGAAAAAGTAGCGGAACAGTTGGACCGATTAAACCAGACCCCGGAGGGGATGCTTCTCTCCAAGCGTCTCCGATCAGACGGGAGAAAAGGGCGGCCCAGCCTGATAAGTACGGAAGAGGTAGCTACCTTAAAAAAGATTGTGGCTCCTTTAGCAGAAGCCGAGCGTAGGGTAGCCTTAGCCCCACTGGAGTTAGCAGAAGTAATGTTACGGGCTTGGCGAGAAAAATTGCTGACCCCGGCTGGAGTACCGAAATTGGGAGCGCTATTACGTACCCCTGAAGAGTGGGCGGCTTACGGAGCAGAGTGGATACGAGATAAGGGGAGCATCGTCGATGCCCGACGAGGTCGCGTAGGTCGGTGGAAGAGCAATATCCAAAATAATATTCGTCAGACAGTTATTCGCGGCGACGACACAGGGGATGTTGTCACCTATCTGTTGGGCAAATTACCTAAAGATGATGCGGATCTAACCTTCCCTACAGAAGTGTTCCGGGTGCTAGACACCCAAGAAAACCTGTCTATTGGCAACCGAGTTATCGCTACAAACAAGTATAACGATTTCACGATTTTCCAAAACTTCAAAGCATATATACGTGATGCTGTGCAGGGCATGTCCAAGGAAGAACGTAGTGCTTTTTTAATGGGGGACCGGGCAATGCAGGGCGTGACCCGAGCGTATCTCCCTTCCATCACACCTGCTTCTGGTATAATTGCAGATTTAACGGAAGACGTTTACCTACGGTTGCTGGGGTCTGACAGCGCCGAAGACTTTGCCGGGCAACTTAAATCTGGTACGTCGGCGGCGTTTCGGAAGAAAGATCGGGTAATAAATGTTAACGAAGTAACGAGGAAGTTACCCGGTGGGGAAGAGTATCGTCCCGATTATAAGGCATTAACGTGGATGCTAAGGGGTATGCTCGGCGGACAAAACCGGCATCTTTTTAACCAAGGGCTAGACCGGGCCCTTGGGCCTGCCATGACTCCGGCTGCCGCACAAAAAGCTAACTTTGTTTTACAGATGGCAACAGATGGGGACGCTGCAATTGAGAAGCTCCTAACTCAGGGCAACATAGGGTTTGACGCAAGCGAAGCTATCCAGGCTATTGAGGAGTGGGGGGCCACTTTTAACAAAGATGTGATGAATGAAGTGTGTAGCTCTATGAAGGCAGCAAACAATGCTACAATGGAATTTCAACGGGTAGGGCGCAATGCGTTAGGCGAGAGTATCTTTGCTGCGGCTCCTGCGATCAAACAGATCGAGTTGCACTTAGACGATGCGATAAAAACTTTAGAGGGCGCCCCCTCCCTTAGCCGTTTAAACAAGGAGCAAACATCCCGTGTGAAAGAGATGCTTCAGATGTGGCGTACATCGGTAACGCGGGGTTACTTCACCCCGCGACCCCGCTATTTTGCCAATCAGATGGCGGGTGACTTTGCCCAACTGCTCATGTCAGAAGGGCTACTGACTCTTCGACGGCAGAAGACAGGACCACGCGCCGGAGCACTCTACCTTTCGGGTGCGCTCCCTATGAGCTTTCAAAATGCCTTTACCTACGTCCCTTACTTCGGGCCTAAGATAACTGCGACTCTTGAGGATCTAGGTGAAACAGCGGCGAAGGCTGGCGTCCCCTCTTTAACCACCCCCCTTAACGCTTGGGTAAATCCCTTTGTCCAACGAATCCTAACAAACCGTCACTCGGACGAAGCCTATGCGGTAATTGATGGTCAAATGACTGCGTCTCAACTTGTGGCTGAAATGTCTCAGAGAAACGTCTTTGATGCTCTTTTTAGTGAAGACATGCGGAAGGTTGCGCAAGATCTAACGGACGCAATAAAAAGAAAACCAGAAAAGTTTGGGCCTATATGGAAGAAGAAAGGGAAAAAGACCTTAACGGCCTGGCGTGATTACAGTGAGGTCTTGGTCCGCCAGACACAGGACCATCAGCGAGCCGCACTCTATCTGGAGTATCGATTACGCCGGGGAGCTACGGCAGACGAAGCTCAAAAGGCTGTTGAGGCGGCGCTCTACGATTGGCGCCACGGCGTGTCTAAATGGGAGATGGATAAACTAACCGTGCTCGGCGCTTTCTACCCCTACTTCCGACTGTCTATGCAGCAGATGGGCTCGGCTGTTATGGAGTCCCTTACCTATAATGTGAAGGACACTGTTAAGTATAGCATCTTAGGTACAGGCCGTTTGAACCGTGCGCGAAAAGGGGGGCAAGCTATCTTCGGGTTACCTGCTTGGGTAAACGGAAATGATGGCGAAGACTTAGGTTACGCCGAAGCAATCCAGTTAGCCGATAGTCGCAGCAAACCCTCTTTTTACGGGGCAAGCCCTATACTTATGAGTCAGATTACCCCTGAAGGTAAAATGGCCTTAACTATTGGCCCATCGTTTGGAATCCCCGAGACATTAGATATTTACATGTCATTGCTTGAAGGTGTGGTCGGAACGGCTGCGATGATGCACTTCCCAGGGACAGAGGACCTAATCCTAGGCGAAGAGTTCTCCCGAGAAATCTACGAAAATGTTATTCAAGACCAGTTTAACCCGTTGGCCAGAGACGTATCTAAATATGCCCTAGATGCGTATAACGGAACTACTCCGAGAAGTATGGTCAATCTACCTAAGAAGTACAATTTTTTAATTGAGAATAGAGTCCCTTTTTTGAAGGAGATGGTAGTTCCTGGGAAGTATGGTTACGAGATGCCACGGGGGTATAAAGACTTTGCCGAAGCTATCCCTATTCTAGGTACAGAACTCCCGCGAGCAGTCGGAATACTCGAAGCAGCTAACGCTACTATCGCACAGAGGGCCGAGTGGGATCAAGGTACCCTTAAGGGGATGTTATGGATGTTGGGAGATTTAACCGGGCTTACCCAGGAATCTGTGGGCATGACCCCCACGGAAGCACGGGACATGATCGCTAGGCGAATTAGCGGTGACGCTATTCGAGAATTAAAAGCGGGGGAAAGCCGGGTCAAAGGGACAGAAGAATTTTTAGATACAGATTAGACAAAGAGCAAGGGCGTGTGATATACTACGGGCAATATCTTGGTGGGTGCTCTGAAGAAGAGTAGCTCTCGGGGAGAAGATCCCCTGTATACCCCTTTTTAGTGAGGCTTATATGACAATTAGCAGCAGCCGCTATGTTTCCAATAGTTATAGGCACCGCTCGAGTGCCCCTCCGTTGGACTGCGCCGCCCTCTTAAAAACAGTGAGTACACTTAAGAAATGGCTTAAGACAAAGCCTACCCAAGAAGATGCTATGACTGTTTTTCAACATGAAAAAGATACTTTAAACCGGAATAGTGCCGTGGGCACCGATGGTTGCCTAACAGAATACCTTAAACAATAGGGGAATACGATGCCGAGTATTAAGAATAAGTGGGTCAGACCCGGAAGCTCTTTTAACTACACTGAAGGTGTTCGTGTAAAAAACGCCACAGTGGGTACCCTTAATAAGAATACTGTGCTGGCAGTGACAGGGGCAGTGGGGGGCGTAGCTACCGTAGAGTACGCAGTCGGTCTGACTGTTTTGCAGACGGGGATGATCCTTATTTGTGCTCATGAAATACCCGCAGGAGAATATGGCGTGGGTCGGCCTTGGATGATTATTGCGGATGTCAACACCGCCGCCTTTGCGCTCAATCAAGACCTTCTGCTCGATGGTGCTAATGGTACGTGGTCTGCAGCCGGTGCTGGTGCGGGGTCGCGACCGGTCGCGCGTGTGATAAAAGTGGGTCTTACCGATGGTATTGTGATCGCTGGGCAAGAAATTAGTTCCTAACGTAGGAGTCAGCGATGGCTATTTCAAATTTCCCTCGCCTGCGTTATAGTGACGTTGTTGAGGTCCCTGTTCTGGGAACGGCTGCTACTCCTGCCACCTTTGCGGTTGCAGCGGATGCGCCTACGGCAGAGATAGCGGCGGGTGCCCAGACGGACTCGACCAATATAGCTGGCTGTAAACAACTCGATATCTTTGTGGATGTGGCGACTAACCCTGCTTCCACCGCGACTAAACTTTATATTAAGGTACGGTTCTCGGGCAAAGCAACACCTCTGACTGCGACTAATGCAGACTGGGGCTACATCCAAATAGATAATATTGCAGCAGCTTCCGGTATCAGTTCGGTGCAGGATTACATGATTGAGGTTGACCTATTGAACGTCAATGGAGTAGCCTCCGCAGTGGTTCCTCGACGTTACATCAGCCGCATCCAACAGATCAGTGGGCGTTACGCTAGCGCGATCGTATGGACCGATGCCGGTACCGCTACCGGTACGGTCTACTTTATGCGCCAAGGCGGAGGCATGTAGGGAGAGCTATCATGGCTATCGTAGATAACTTAATTGCATATTATCGTTGTAACGACGCCTCGGATTCTCGTGGGACGTATGACGGAATCTTTAGGAATAGTGCTAAAGCTACATCGGCAGGCCGTTTTGGTGCAGGGTGGGACTTTACTGCTGATAGGCAGAATGGCTTGGTCGAAGTGGATCTTGGGTCTGGCATTCCGCTGAACGGTACTGCTGGATATACGGTAGCAGGTTGGGCCAAAGACATTTTAACCACTAACCATACGGCGCTTTCCTCCGGGGCATGGCAGCCTTATCCGTTGTTCATCGAACTGAATGGTGGCTCTCAATACTTGAGCTACCGCACCAGTGGAGGTACGGCGCTTAGAGCCCAGTCTGGTGGTGGCGATGTGCCTATTGTCCCTGCCTCTTGGGGTACTGATTGGCACCACTTTGCGGTCGTTGTAGACGGTGGCGTAGCAACATTTTATGTAGATGGTGCATTGCATGGGACCGCTACGGATGCTGTTATCGGCACGGATAACTATTATAATGATCTCGTGGGCAATACTAGTTTTTCCACAGGGGCGTTAGGTGCCCAGCAAGATGACATTGCTTTCTGGAGTAGGCCCCTGAGTGCTGCCGAGATTTCGGAAATTAAAGGCGCGCAAATAGCTACGTTGATCCCGGCAGTAGGAGACGTGAGCTTAGGTTTGATTGGTCAGGCTTATCTTGAAGAGACTGGGGCTTTGCAGGGTGGTGCCACACGGGGCACTGATGCGTCACGTCTTCAGGTGCTGGAACTGAACGGGACTACTGCTTATTTAGACATTGGTACAGGTTATGCGGCATCGCTGAATTTCAACGCGGGAGACTTTACTCTCACGACTTGGATCAAGATGGACACGCTAACTCCCCCAGGCCCTACTGTTGCTTACATGTACTTGATGTGTACGGGTACAGAGGAGGTTGGTTTTTCTGGTGGCGTCAGTGGTTGGGATCTGCTCATCTACCCAGACCCTGGCGGGGGTTTCGGTTCACCGAAGATTCGGTTTGGGTACCAAACAGGGGGAGCTTTCCAAACCCTCGATTTTACAGGACTTGCTTTCGCGGTCAGTACCTGGACTTATATAACTCTGGTGAAATCGGGTACCACCTTTAGCTTGTACCAAGACGCAGTCTTAGTAGGGGAACTTATCAATGCTACAGGGGTGCTGTCTTCAGCAGGGCAGCCTTTACATCTAGGCTCTGATACACTTGAAGGCGGTACCGTGACCGTACAACGTAAGTTGGATGGGCTTATGGACGACGTTCGGATCTATAGCAGAGCTTTAGTAATCGATGAAACCATTACGCTGTACAACCAGGCCGGAGTAGAGCCTTCTCCGACACCAGGTGGTGGTGGTTCTTCTTCCCAAATCCAGGGCGAAGCTCTCCAAGGGGGGATAGGCTAGTGTTGCTCACCCAAGAAGAAAGACAAACCTTACCTAAGGAAGAACGCAAATCGCTCCGAGCAAAGCGTAGGGCCGAGCGCCAGGAAGAGCGGGGTCCCTTTCTAGGGATTAAGCTAGATGTGCTTGAGCCACTTGCAGAGAATCTTATTCTAGAAGTTGCAGCGGATGCCCTACCAGGGTGGGAGAAGATGGAAGAGGTCATCGAGGAGATGGCAGTTCAAGCGGATACTTTTCTGAAGTGGAATGGGCTACCCCCTTGGCTGAGTCTCCCCTTAGAAGTAATTGACGGCATCTTGCTACAAGCTATTGCACGCAGCGCGCTAGAACCTTTAGTCCAAAAAGTCTATGACAGGATGCGTGAAGCAGGAAAGCTGGGGGAGTAATGCCCATAGAGAATGCTCGACGGAAGGCGGTGTTAAAACGCCTCGGGTTGAAAGGGGTCAACCAACCTAAACGAACTCCGGGACACGAGAAGAAGTCCCACGTTGTCTACTTTAAAGAAGGCAATAAAGAGGGTGTGATACGGTTCGGCGAGCAAGGAGCTAAGACAGCGGGCAAACCCAAGTCGGGTGAGTCTAAAAAGATGGGACAAAAACGGGATAGCTTTAAATCTCGTCACGGCAAAAACATTGCTAAGGGTAAATCTTCTGCAGCCTACTGGGCTGATAAGGTAAAATGGTAATGAATCATCCAACGCTAGACAACGTCCAAGACGCGATGGTGCGCAAGGGATATGCTTGGTTTACTGGGCATGAATCGATTAACCTTGTAGGTATTCGTCACCCCGATGAGCGGTCTAACAAGTTCAATGACTGGATGACCTGTACTTGGTGTGATGACTATGGTCATTGGACCTTCCGCCGTTGGCCATGCACCACAGACCCTGGGGTATACTACCGAGAGAACCCCCTTAATGTAAGGGGTAGCGCCATTATGGCCCCCGGTCAGTACAGAGGGGCATACACACTGGGTACGCACAAAGGGTACAACGCTATTGTACAAGCCAAGCCCGTCTCTGTATGGCGCGATAACAACAAGGACGAGACCCTTGATTGGGACGGGGTCACATCTACAGGGCTCTACGGCTTAAATATTCACCGCGCGCATGCCTCTAGGACTTCCGGGAATGTAGACCGCTGGTCAGCCGGGTGCCAGGTCCTGGCAAACCCGCATGACTATGCAGAACTACTCGCTATTGTCAGGAGGTCGTGCTCGCGTTATGGGGATCATTTCACTTATACTCTTCTTGAGGGCAGTGAGCTATGAGTGAACTAGATTTACACGGACGACGAATCTCCATATTAGAGACTGATGTCAATGCACTAAAGCTTGATGTGTCTAAGATCGGTATCCAGATAGATGTCATGGGGGACCGAGCGGAGGAGCGGCATGGTATCCTTTCCACGCAGCAGGTCCGTATGATGGACCTCTTAGAAGAACGCGAGAAGGATGCACGCGAGTATCGTATCCGCAGGGAAGAGTTGGAGACGGAGGCACAAATCGCACATAAGCAATGGCTCAAGAGTCTCGTCAACCCCCAGACTATCGTGATCGTGATCGCTATCGCCTTATCCCTATTCGGGACTAGGATGGCTGATATTCAGCAGGTAGCCTCTATACTGGGTACACCTATTCCGACGCAGGTTCTTCCTGCTCAGCCTCGGCTTCAGCCACCTCTGGAGCAGCCTCTGGAGCAGCCTCCAGTTCAATAATCTCTAAGGCAGGCGCTTCTTCTGTCGCACAGGTAGAGAACTCAATAGTAAAGCCCTCCCCTGCATAAAATAGACCTCCGAGGGCGGCGATGGCTCCTGCAATGAGAACCTTAGGATTCTTTAGGGTGTCTAGATTCAAGTCAACCGCATTGGGCTTTTTTTCCTTAGCCATAGTTACTCCTTCTTTTTCTTTTTCTTCTTACCACACATGTTCATCGCGATGGCTACAGCTTGTTTCTGCTTATAACCTTCCTTACTTAGGATACGAATTTTATCCGACACACTTTTGCACTTGGTCTTGGACGCCATCCCGATTCACCTCAATATAGTCAGGGTGGAGTATAACACGGGTCCATCCAGCCGTCGGCCTGCCCCGTGGCTGAGTGGGGCTTTGGATGATAGTGGTCGCAGGGATCTCGCGGAACTTTAGTAGCATAGTCTTTAATGTTTTTACATCCAAGCCCCGGTCGGGTGTAATCAGGAGGGGTAACTCAAGAGGTGAGTAGGGCCCTGGTTGCTCAATCATAACTTGGGCCATAACCGCCACGAGCAAAGCTAGTTCCGCTCCGCTAAGTAGAGGGTGTACAGATGTATTATTGGTATTAGGATCAGTCTCTACAAACCCAAAAGACAGTGTGGAGGGGGTCTCGAGCAAGCCAATGGGCCGTCCCAGTTCATTCGTTAGTAAGGGGAGAACTGACTCCCGTGCTAGCTTACTCGCCTGCTCTAGTATTGTTTTCTGTATATGAGACAAGCGTGCGTCAGCTAGCTTAAGGTGCCCCATCCCATCCTCTAGGGTCCGCTCTAGGAGCACAACTTGGTCGGGTACCGTGGCCTTCCCTAGCGCACCTAGGGCTTCTTCGACTCGTGTAAGCCTTTCCCTGTAGACGTCACCGGTAGAAGAAGTGCCACACAGCGCACACTTACAAAAATCACCCTCTACCTGTAGGGATAACAAACGGAACATCGCGTCTAATTGAGCCCTTTTTTGCGTATAGGTGGCCGCCTCTGACGAGTTAGCCCCATAGGTTCCAAGGGCACTCTTTAGTACGCGCACCTCCTGCTTCCAAGATGACACTGTTTTCCTCGCTTGTTCTTCAAGTAGCAGGTACTCGGCAGGGCTATGAGGAGAATCGTCGGCATCCATATAGGTAGTGCTACTGAAATACTTAATAATGAACCTGGCCATAACTAATTTTGATCCTGCGAATGCTCCCAAGATCTCGGGCATGAGTAGGGTAACCTTATGGGGACAAGGCTGGTGGTTTGGACGAGACCCCTGCTCCATAACCCAACTCGCCTCGGTGCCATCACTCAGTGTTAGGTAGCTGAATAACCGGGTCTCCCCTGGGGGCATGAGTTGACTAAGGATACTTGCTGCCCTCACCTTATCCCTCCCACCTAAGTCGCGGGCGTGACCGACTAAGGCCAATTCAATCGCGTTAATCAAAGCGGTCTTTCCTGTCCCATTATCCCCCGTAAGGAATAAATGGGGGGTAAGATCTTTGATGACCACCGAGTTGGGGAATTTAATATTCGTATGGATACTGGTGATAGTAGGGTAGCTCTTAGGCGGTAACATAGTTTCTCCTAGACTTGGTCCCACGCATCACCAATGTGAGCTTCAGCCGTAAAGGTCACGGGAAATCCGGTAACATTACGGGTTAGGCATTCGGTGATAATGCGTTGGGTGTCATGGGCACGAAGCTCTGGTACTTGAACAAGTACCGCGTCGTGCAGTTGGTTAACAATCCCTATGCGTTCACGAGGAACAAAGGGGATTTCTTTAATCAGGTCGAGCATACCTAACGCCACCACACTAAACCCACCCGCTTGCACGGGGAAATTTACGATGGCGTTAAAATCCTCTTCCCAGAAGTAACGACGGCGTCCTAGTATGGGCTCTTCTACATACCCGTGTGTGCGCCAAAATTGTATCTGCTCTTCCCACCACGCTTGGAATTGGGGGGCTGCCCTTAACCAGCGACGGTGTAGGGCACGCACATCTCGTATCCCGTAATGAGCATAGAGAAGGTTGCCCCTTTTGTCCTCGGCTTGCATGAGTAGTTCGTGGACTTTAGGAGCGGCTGCTCCGTACAGTGACGCGAAGCAGATGGTCTTAGCCAGGTCCCTCAAGTTTTTAAACTGACCGTGCCCTTTCTCTATGCGCGAAGGGGGGGCGCCTTCGGTATCCCAGAACGCCGGACCAAACATCATCTCCCCGGTTAAGTTATGCGGGTCAATTTCTTTCTTCTCAAAGGCCTCGAGGTAATGAGTTGCGCCCGATAAAGCGGAAGCAAACCTCAGTTCAAGCTGGTCAAAGTCGGCCCCAATAAAAACCATGCCGGGGGCAGGGACAAAGATGTTACGTAAAGAGTAGGGTATGTTCTGGAAATTAGGATTAGAACTCGAGAACCTACCGCTAATCGTACCATGTACGTTGTAGTCGGGATAGACATACCCCTCCGTATCCACCCAACCACCCTCCGGGGCGAGCTTGTTTATGTACGTGTCCAGAAGTTTAGTCGCCTTACGATACTTTCTTAGTGCGTGAACTATAGTTCTCTGCTCATCCTCCAAGATAGGGTTAGCCATTAGCCAGCGCAGGGTTGCCCCATTTGTACTAGGCTCGCCTGTCGACGTGTAGCTATGGGCAGGGAGGGCCCATCGGTCGAAAAGAAGCTGGCGCACTTGATTATGACTGTTGGGGTTAAAGTTGTCCCCAAGCGCTTCTGCTAGTAGGTCCCGCTCTAAGCGCTGCTCCAAGAGCAAAGTGTCTTGGTGTTTCCGTCTCCGCCCCTCATCAACACGGACCCCTAGTCGGTGCATCCCGACACACATATTCTGTAGTTTGGCATCGGTAGCGTAAAGGCCAAGTTGGGAACGGCCCTTAGCTTGGCGCCCTAACGGAGTGACTATGCGGGCTGTAACCGCAACATCTGTTGCACAATACGTCCATAGCTCTGTATCTGTCTGGGCACTAGTCGCAGTGTGCTCCGATTTCCAGGCAGGAACATCCGTTTCTACCGAGCCGATGTGCCCCAAGCTGTGTGGGTACTCGCTCTTAGCTAACTTGTGGACTAGAATGGTATCCAACAAAGGCGTAGGAGTTACCCCAAGATGCTGCTCGATTACAATCCTATCATAGTAACCGGCGTTATGACCCACCTTGAGAACATCAGGTGCAGTAAAAAACCAAGTGAGGACACCGATCATCTCCTTCAGCACCTCCCCCCCGTAGAACTTGGCCTCGCCATCCACGGAGAGGAACGGTACGATATAAACCGTGTCCGCTGTACCAATCCCGATACATCGGAGCCCAGCCGTCATAGACTCAATACTATCGGTCTCGACGTCATAGGCCACGGGTAGGCGCTCAACCCTACACTTCTCTAGGAACGACCTTAACTGCTCGGGGGTTGGCTCCATAAAAGTGCGGGGGCTTACCCAGTTTAGTTGGTCGGTAAAGTAGCGAAAGGCCTTAGCGATGTCGCGACGGAATATATCGCGCCATTCAGGGCGGTACCGAATGAACGATGTGTCATGGGCCGGGAGTATCTTTTTACCCCCTATCACCGTGGGCCCCCCACGAACCGCGCCTAGGTTCGGGTTACCGGGAAGGACTGCCTTCGCAGCAAGAGAGCCCAGTGTAATAATATTCTGGTGGTTATCAAGCTCGTGTTGGAAGCGTGGACGACAGCACTCCATAGGAGTAGGAATCAATTCCTTACCTGTCCGCTTGCGGGTGCGGTTGGTCTTGCGTAGTGAGGCCAAGAAGTCATCCGGCTTATCATCGGGGAAGCGGCAGGCACAGACGTTTGTCCAAGACACATCCTTTCGTTTGCGCCCCACCTGTACCAGCGCATCAAGTAGCTCGACCCCATTGCTGCCTGCGAACGGACGACCATACGTGGTGTCCTGCTTGCTAGGGAACTCACCCACAAGCAGCGTGCTGGTGTTATGCAGTTCACTAGGAACAGGTGTCCATTCGCCCCGCTCGCTCCAGTAAGCAGCAAGGGGACACTCATCGCATCGGGGTTTCATACGTCAGTCCTAAAAGAAAGGGAAGAGCCCTGCTTGGCAGCAACCTGGTTACCCCAGATTACACAAGACTCCCCCCAGATAAACTTATAGCGTAAGGAAGCTAAGGGGATCTTCCGAGTCAGAAGTAGCAGATAACGGGGGAGGCTCCTCACTAGGGGCCACGTCAACTACTGCAGGTTCGACTGCGACAGCTACCTCGGAAGGAACCGCAGGCGGCGACCAAACATTAGGGGCCCCTTGCGGAGTAGACTCTTCGGCTTCATACTCAATCTTATCAAACTGTTCCTCGGGTAACCAGTTGACCTCACTGTAACGACCCCCTTCAGGCGCCGGGACAAAGTGAACAAATCCTTTACGCCCCAGAAAAGTTTTATGGGAGATAGTGAGGTTGGATTTACATATAGACTTCTCGGAGAAACCACAGCTTAGTAGCATCTTACCTAAGAATCGCTTAAGGATACGGGCATTTTTTGCCAGTTCATCCATCGATCTACCCGTCTTCTCCACGTTGGCTAGCGTAGGATCAACCGGGATGTTTAGGCCAGAGGTAATGACACACCCCTCTTGAGGCCCTTGAGTGACACGGGCGTAGAAGATACAACGGGTGTCACCTGCTCGGGTGACACGGGATTCCGTTTTAAATACTTCCACAACAACGGAGCATTCAACAGTAGGAGCACGGCCCCCATGTAGGTTTATATCGGATAGGTCAACAGTAAATTGCCATGTAGAATTAGAGGACATTAGATTCTCCTAGAGAGAGGTTGCTTATGAATGATTCGACTTTGGTCGATTGGTGGCTGAGTAATTGAGCTTCATCAATAGCGTCACTAAGACACCAAATAATATGCTCGGGTTTATGCTTCGAGTCTAACTTTGAAGCGGCATTTGTTAGAAGGGATTGTAGTTCGGTGGGGTCATCAAGAAGGGGTACTAGCAGAGGAGCTAGTTGGGCCACAATCTTATCCATCCATTGGAGTTCTTTTGGCCGGGGAAGTATCATCCCTGATCCTTTGAACAGCGCGCGTAAGTTCATTGGGAATGTGTAGGGGCTTAGTCCTAGCCTATCCTTGGTCACGTAGTGTGGGTCAGGTCCGGTTTGGTATACGTAGGGCCAGGGCCATGGTGCAGTTTCATCGTAGACAACTCGGGCAACAAAGTCACACATCGCAGGTAACTTCTCCGCGAGCGCTCTTCCTGGGATAAGAGGAGAGCCTGGGCTATACCTGTTGTTATCCCCCACCTTCTCTGGCGCCCGCTCGTGCATCGTAAAGAACACATGGCAGGAGGCTGCTCGTGCGGCATCCCTCAAAATACTCATGCGTCGATTAAACTCGGCATAAGAGGTGTAGCCCACAAACTTGGCGGTGATCTCTGCCATCTCTTGGTCGGCAAGCAAGGATAAGTCATCCACAATAATAGCGGAGTACTTCGTGTGCTCTCGTTTAATTAGATCGGCAGTCTCGAGAAGAGACTTAAAGTCGACCCCCTTAGGTGTCCAGCCGATGTGTTGTCCACAACGAAGGGCCCCTGGAGGTGCCACGAAAAGCGCTTCTGGAAAAGCACGTATCAAGGCAAGTGTTTTTCCCGACCCGGAAGGGCCATAGGTTATTCCGAAAATACCGGTGTGAATGCGATTCATGCGTTCCCCCATTGACATTTGTTGTGGAAAGGACAGGCACCATATCGAGTCCAACACGCATCTTCGTGATGAACTCCGGGCCAATCCATTGGGTCTGTTAAGTGTTGATGGTCTCGAATTAAACGTTCTGCGTGGAGTAGGGTTTGTTTATGTCGTTGTTGTGCAATTGGAGCAGGTTCTAGATTCGGTCGCGCAAACTGGGCGCCACCTTTCTTGTTTGGATGTTGTATCATATTAGGTACCACCCCTGCAAATCTCTCCTTAAAAAATGTTTTACCCAATAACTTGTAACCTAGGAACTGACCCGATAATGCATAGCGCCTAATCGTTGTAGGGCTCACCCTCCCGGCTGTTTTGTGGTCGACAATCCATACCTTGCCCCATCGGTCTTGAACGATTAGATCAGGTCTCTGGGTGTACAGATACTTCTGGCGCCGCACCTCATCATACAGATGGACTTTAATCTCCTCTTCAACATGCAGGACCTCCCAATGCTCCCCTTTCCAATGCTGGATATACTCCAACAAAGTTTGCTTGATCATCTCGGGGTACTCTAGCCAGCGTCCGTCGTCCCCTCTCTCGTACTCCACTTGAGCTAATTCGTCTACGGCATCGATGGGAGTGTGCCAGTCCCCCTCGGGTTCCTTCTGTAACATGTAGTGATGGGCGAGGCCGATGTGCATGAGGCTTCCCTTGATGGTCGCCTCACTGCCCTGCCACGGAGTCTGTTGCTGGAGAGCATACTTGCGTGGGCACTGCAACACTGACTGCAGCCTATGCCATCCTGCTTCGGATGGTCCTGCGTTAAGTAGTTTCATTAGAATGTTCCTTGCGCCAGTAGTTGATTTCGT
>TARA_R110002110_G_scaffold336074_1_pt1 | contig 19582 bp, 9 predicted proteins | sample TARA_R110002110 | Tara Oceans TARA_R110002110 (sample SAMEA4397330) | marine metagenome | biome: Polar Biome; feature: [SRF] surface water layer (ENVO:00010504); material: water (ENVO:00002006), including particulate matter (ENVO:01000060) such as... | depth 5 m
GGCACACCTTCTGACGCATCGAAGCCTCACGACATGGGTTGGGATACAGGAGTTTGGGACGATGGGACGTACATGCACTTTGATGACTGCAATGGGCTTCTCCGAAAGTATATGGAAAAAGAGGATCAAGCTAACTGGAAAGTGCAGATGGTACTTGCTGGCGTGAGCACTGATTCTCGCCGCGACAAGTGGAAAGCTAGACATGGACATGAATAATGAAACCAACAAACAACGCGAGGACATGACATGACCGTACAGAGCATTTTCCAATACCTTCAGGACGACATCAACAACAACGCTGAAGACGCAAAAATATGGCGTGCTATCAATAGTTCCGTTCGAACAATGTGCAAGTCCTACGCCTGGTCCTGGCTTCGCCGGATCAAGACCGTCACGATTACGGAGGACACTACCCAGGGAATCCTAATGCCCGCGAACATGGTGGATGTGATTGATCCGATTGACGACGGACAAGGGACTGTCTTCCAACGTGTCGACGCGGCCCTGGTAAAGAACCTACCTACGCCATATAGAAAATACTTCTATTTTGATTCAGGCGGAATAACGTCCCTAGCTACGACAGATGGCGTCAGCATCAACACGGATTCTACCGCGTTGACCTTCGACCCCGCTCTACCCGCAGGAGACCACACAGGCGAATTTATACGCCTTACGGGAGCAGACGGTGAAGATTGGGGCGTACACGAATTGGCATCCAACTCTGCCCTTGTAAATGCTTACCGTGGAAAAAGGATCAGCGGAGGATACTATGTCCTTCGTCCAACGACCACAAAGCGGATCTCTTTCACCGACCACACAGGGGATCGCATAGCCGCTTCAACACCAGTTCACTATTGGATTTACCCTGACGTGCTCCTGGCCCCCCAGCAAGAATTGCCGGACATTTGGGAACAGCCCTTGAAGATCCTTTCTGCGATCGAATTAACGACCGTCACCTACGACAAGAAGGCAGAAGGCGTTCGTCTTTCCATGATCAACCAGTACAAGCAGGAATTTGCAGACGCGCAGGTAGCAGACGGCAGGCCCCCTATGGTCGACACGCCAATAGACAACGCCGGACGCCGCCGCAACATGGGTTGGAGAAACCAGTAGGAGTTTTGAGCAATGGCACAGAAGACATACGAAGAAGAGCGGAAACATCTTGAACAGTGCGTTCCAAAACTCTTTAAGGGTTCAGGCGTTCCGAACAAGTCATACCGAGAAATCGTTATCAAGTTCGAGGGTGCGAATCTTCAGAATTATGCCAATCTAGCCAAAGCACTTGAAATCTATTGCTGGCCGAGCAATACCAAGAAAACGGGATCTGTCACTGATCCGTTTGTGGATGGCGGACCAGAGCGGGGTAAGGTTGAAGGCTTGTGGAGATTCACGAGCGTTGACCCTACACACAGCAGAACCGAAGGATTATTTCTCACGTTGCGCGAGGGATACGCTTCAGCTATCCAATGGGATGAAGCAAGAGTACCAAGCCGCGATATCCTTCCGCAGACAGATAACGTGCCGATCGAAGCAGGCGTAAGCAATACCGAAGAAGATTACATAGACATCATCTTTCCGAATGTTGATCCCGAGAAGTCCGCAGATATGGCGGAAGCTTTTCTTGCACTAGCAACCGTCACTGCCCCGACAATATGGACGCACGTTTACAGTGGTATTTATCACATCCTGAGATCCAGGGTGAGAGAAGAGCAGGACGGTAGCCATTCCATTGTTGGCGTGCTTGCCCGCCCCCGCTCTTTCGTCAAGACCTACGACAATTACAATTCTCACAACGCCGCAGATGTGTACTACCTTCACCACGTCCCAAAGCTCATTGTCCAATCCATCCTTGATAACGGCGCATACAAAACAGATGGCGCAAGTGCCACGCTTAACTACAGCACAGAACGCGGCACCTATGATATCGTCATTCGTACAGGCGTCGATGACCCGATAACGATCATCAACAAGAAGACCCAGGATGGGTGCCTCACGGAAATTTACTCGGACTTCTACTATGGCATCACCAAGACGGCGCTGGACGCCATCAGCATCGGTAACGCCCCGCAGGGATGGATCTACGACATTGTTGGGATAAGTCCCGCAGCAAACGGACGATTCAACGTCAGGGTTGACCGAGTTGAAGCTCAACCGAAGACCGCTCCTGAATACACGAGCAACATGACAAGCTCACGCGTGACTCTTACCCAGGAGAAAAAGAACCAGGAATTAACACAAGATGTTGGGGTAGCCGAACAGGGCATCATCAAAAAGATCCGGTCGATTATAAACCGCTTTTGTGTTTATGACAGCGTGGAGGATTCAACCACGTCGACACCCTGGGAGGTAAATTTCACGATCGCAGGCGTAGATGGAAATGAGATCCATACGGTGAAAGGCAACCAGAGAGAGATTTTGTATGATCCCCCTGCTTCTGGATCCGTTCATTCTCTGACAGGATGGAGCCGCAACGAAGATGGCACATACAACTGGCACCTTGTTGAAACGGTGGATCAGTTTGCATCGGAGACAACAAGCTATTGGTTCTTCAAGACAACCAAAGATCAAGTAGTAATTCTTAGGAAACCAATAAACGGAAAACAATATCAAGCCCAAATACGAGTATATCTTTGGAAGTACGAATCCAAATACTTCAAAACCGAAGATGCCGCTTACCTATGGCTTAGGGAGAATGATAATTTGTGGGCTTCGTCTGGAGTTAATGTGCGCGGGAAAACACGATTCACCGCACATAGAATCAAACTAGAGACAGACTTCGGTTGGCAGAACGACGGAGGCCCATTCTCGGGAGAATAAGATGACACCAGAAGAAACAGATAAAGTGATCGAGGACCTCTTGAAGCGGCAACACGAATTCGAAAAGGTTGTGTTCAAAAAGCTTGATACTTTCATGGAAACAGTATCAGAGACGGTGGAAACATCCAGGAATCATAGTGGCGCAAAAGACTTTTTCGACCGCACCGAGCGAGCGGCCAGCAATAACGAGTTTCAGCAGAGGGAAAGAATACCCACGATAGGCTTTCAACTGCCCATTTCGTTTCGTTATCGGAACGATGGTGCGAGCGGTACGCATCGACTTGAATACATCCTTTCGGGGACTCCTTACTCTTCAGGCACAACCGAATGGCCGGACGCAGACTGGACGGCCATACCAGGCGCAGACGCGGAGATCTACACGCCATGACCGTAGACAACGGAAAACTTTTAGCCGATCCGACTACTGGCAAAATGATGGCACACCCCGATACCGGAAAACTGCTTTACGGGATCAACGCCCCGAGTTTTTGCAGTTACTCCGCTGCGTGCGTCTCCCCGTTGGTGGAAACGTACAGCTTGACATGGACTGGCTTGCCGTCAGCTAATGGGACATACGAAGAATCATTCACTTCGGAATCCGGAGGCCTTTGCCTTTGGGCATTACCCACCGGCGTTGACGATGGCGCATACTTTCAATGGATAAGTTTTCTCAGCCAATGGCGTTACTACTCCCCACGTTTCACTACAGGGGGAGGAACTGCCATTGACTACGTTAAGGGGGGCAGCGATGTGTGTACCCCGACAGGGACGTATTCAAGAACAGGCGCATACGGCACCTACTACGTCACAATAACCGCAGTATGAACTTCTTAGAATCAATTCATTGCACGAACGAAGCCCATTGCAAAACGTGTCGTTCGACACTTAGAGGTAAAGAGTTTCGTGATACCCTTGTCGCTTCATTTGACGACATCAGAGAAAATATGTTCGACTGCCCGAAAAACAAACCGTGGGTAAAAACTAAAGTTACGTTCAAAGATGGTAAGACAATCTTTGACGGACAATTATGCGTTCCATGTCAAAAACAAAAAGAATCTGAACCATTGAAAGTCAAGGAGTAGCCATGCCACGATCACCCATGTCAGGATCACCCATCCAAAGAGGCGCGAGCAACAGAAGCGCAAACATCACCAATGCCTCAACCGGAGGCACCATTACCAGGTCTGGAAACTTCGGAGATAAATACGATCCGATAAGACGCGCCATAGGCCAGGCCCCAGATCCGCAAGCAGTAGTAACCCCCGTTGACGCGCCCCAGGCAAGCCCATACGCGGCACTAGGACCATACAAAGACATCAGCCAGTACAATGCTGGCATCTTACGTCAGACCGCCCAGGGGCAAACAGACCCAGGGGCAAACCCTCTTGAAAACGTCCAGCCTATTCCGTCTACCATTGGCGGAGAAGGATTTTACCAGAACCCGTTTGATCCAGAAGGCGGAGCACCTATCTCCCAAGCCCAGTGGGATACCCTCAAAGGCCAGATGTCCATGATCCACAGGCCGAGCAACCAGGCCCAGGCCAAACGCCATAGTGAAAGATCTGTTGCGAAACGCGCAGGCGGAGAAGGACACCCACCTACGCCTATTCGCGGTTTACTTATGGGAACCACAGAAGCGAACGATGAATTCATGCTGACCAATCCCGAGGCAGCAACACCAACAGATCGCGCCAACTACGAAGCCGAAGGCACAGCGATCATGAAAGATTTCGCGCAAATGATGACGCGTAACAAAGGGGAGCTCACTTACGCCGATTTTGAGGATATTGGGGATCGCCTGGGAGCACAGCACGAAGACCACCCAGGCTTCATCCGGAACATGATGCAGCAAGAGATGAAGCGTAACAAGAAGCTGAGAGACGAGTTTGATAACATCAGACTGACCGGATCACCGGAAACCCAGGGGAATTCTTCGTTTCAGCAGATGGAGCCAGCCGCACAGCAGACCATGAAGCAAATGATTCAAGCAGCCAGTGACCCAAATGGTTTCATGCACCCAAAATTGATGGAAGAACTTGGCTTTGAAAAGATGGGGGAGACGGGTGAAATTCCTATTTACGCCACAGGGCAGGACGCTGCTGGAAATCTCATTCCCGCCACAGCAGCAGACGTAGCCGTAAGAGCTAAACTCATGTACGGCATAGATCCAACGCAAGCATTCCAGCCGACCATTAATCCAGGCAGCGGAGAGATTCAAACAGCAGATGGAACTATCACTTCCGAAGGTGGAAATATAACTGGTGGACAGGCACCGAGCATTGTTTTTGGCGTTGGCCGTGACGCAGATGGACGCGTAGTGCATCTTGCCGATGGAAGAGTGATCCCAGAAAGAAGTGCGCCAGCAATACTTAAAGTCCTGGATGCGCAAAATGAAACTGAAAAAGCCAGTGAAATACGACAAGCACTAGACATTCCAGAACCGAAAGCGCCAGATGCTCCGAATCGCACACCAGTCCAACCTTTATCGGAAGGCGCGGAAACTCTTTTTAATAATCTGACACCAAAGGCCGAAGCGAAACTCAAAAAGGCGTATGAAAAATCTAATAAAGCCAAAGAGCCTGATTGGATCTTAGACGCTCTAAAAACTCTCAATGATGAATTTACTAATGCAAAGCTATCGCCAAAGCAGGCAGCAGCTTTAGATAAATTCGTAGGTGGTTTGCTGACAAAAAAGGGCAAGAAATAAGATGACTCCTGAAGAAGCCGAGCTTTTTGTAAATGCGTTTGAATCGGGAACGGCAAAAGCAGTCACGAATTCAACGGGAGTCTTGGAGACAGTTGTTCCCCCAAGCACCGCCACTCCAAAACCTTACCGACCACCCCAGGCTGGGCGGCAAAGCAACGCCCCAATGACGCCCCAAGAAGCCGCAGCATTTGTGGACGGATTTACGCCCCCAGCCGCGACAGCAGCACCAACCCAAGTCCAGCCGATCCAGCCGATCCAGCAACCAGTTCAACCGCAAACGTCATCCATAGCGCGGCAATCATTTGCTGACCCCGCCATAGCATTAGTGGGTAAAGGCGTAGCTGGGGTATCTCAAGCAGCCATCGGCCTCTTAAACATACCTACGTTGGGAGCCGCTGGAAAGCTCGTCGACGTTGCATCACAGGGCGCTGAAGCCGCATTCAAAGCAGCTTTTACTATGCAACGTGGATTCGACATAGAGAACATAGAAGAATCAAATCAAAGCCTTGGGCTCGAAGGTCTACAAGAAATGCTTGATGCCCTTTTGTCACCCGAGATGCGACGAGACCAAGAAGCCGTATCCAACGCATCGGGATTCCTGGGAACGGTGAAGGCCGCGATCGAAAACCCGCGTGTAATCCCTGCTGCTCTCCTTGAGTCCATTCCATCAATGATGGGAGGTGGTGCAATATCCAGAACATCGTCTGTGACTAAATTAGCAAAGGCTATAATTTCAAAATTTCCCGCACTCGGATCGGCTCCGATTGTTGCCGCAGCATTAGGCGAAGGATTGATCGGCGCGGGCAGCACGGCAGAAGAAGCACGCACAGGAAACGAATCCGGATTCCTTACGCCAGCACAAGCAGCAGTGTCGACAGCATCAGGCGCAGCCACGGCTTTGCTTGGCATCATGGGCGGAAAACTCGCTTCCAAACTTGGGCTTGCGGATTTCGATCAGCTATTCGTTAAAGGAGGCAACGCAAATATCAAACTTCAAACTCTCACAAGAGTTATTACCGGAGCACTGCAAGAAGGTGCGCTTGAAGAGTTGCCCCAGTCTTTGCAAGAATCGATCGCGGCCAACATCAATGCTGGACGCCCCTGGGACGAAGGCGTTGCCGAAGGTGGCGCAATGGGAATGCTTGTCGGTATGCTGATGGGTGGCGGATCAAACGTCATCGCCAAGAAGACTCTTGATGGTTCCGCTACCAAGGAACAACTCATTGCCGAAGGATTTGCAGAAGAAGAAGCGGAAGCGATTCTTGCGGCAGAAACACCAGCACAAAGAATAGAATTGTTCGATTATTTCAATCCCCTCAAAAAAGAAGGCGAGGCAAGAGGTGGGCAAGACAACCAAACGGCAGCGGAAGTACTTCGACGCGGAGAAGAAGTCCCAACGACATCGCAAACAGAACCAGGAGACCCAACCGCGCCACGAGAAGTACACGCGGACCAACCCGCAGCCGACAAGATATCAGCCAGAATCAACAGACCTGGAGAACTGATTGCCGTCGACGCACCGAACACAGCCGAAGGAGAAGCGACACAAGCCGTATGGGAAGCACTAGGATTCGATAAGGTTGTATGGATAGAGAACCAGAGCGATAGGCCTTTTGGGGCAACCACTGACGAAGGTATTCTGTATGTGCAAACAAATGCGTCACGTCCAGGGGTAACAGCGGCATTACATGAAGCCATAGAGGTACTAAATCAGGAATCTCCAGAAGAGTTCCAGAACCTTTCTGATCTAGTACATGCAACGGTCAAAATAGCAGGAGGCCGAGAGCAGATTGCCCGATTCTCAGCCGCCGCCGAGGAACTTGGAGAGAATGACTCTACGGAATTGGTTGTCCAAATTCTCCAGGAGTTTGCATCAGACAAGAATTTTTGGCAGGAACTATCCACAGCCGCCAACAAAGACGAGACCACAGCCGCCAGATTCAGGAAAACTATTCAGCGCATCATAGACTTCATCGATGATTTTATGGCGAAGGTCGAGGCTTCATTGAGCGGACCTGACGGAAGCAAACGTCTCCAGAGCTACTTTTCAGAGTCGGATCTGCCCAAAGTGCGTGCAGCACTGGTTGAAGCCCTAAATAAGACGCGTGAGACGGCCCAGGAGAGCCCAGGAGAGCCTGGAGCCCCTGCAAACGTGGAAACACCAGCAAAAAAGGCACCCCCTGTGTCTAAAGCCTCTGAGAAGGCCAAAAAGGGAAAGAGCAAGGCCAAGGATCCTGATATTAAGAGCCTGGAGGCCCTGAGAACCGTTTTGGCTAAGTCTTTGAGGGTGGAGACGAACCCCAGGTATAAGAAACAGATCCAGTCTGAACTGGATGATGTTGAAGCCAAGATCGAGGCAGCAACCCCAGTTGAAGAAACTGCAACCCAGGTTGAAACGAAGCCGCAAATCGAAGAAACACGGAAAGAGTTCAACCGGATTCTTGAAGAACGTGACGACCGGAACATTGACTCCGTAAAAGATCCTGGAGTTGACTACAGCGCAGCGGACATCCAAGCCATCAACGAAGTTGCCGCCTTGCTTGGCATGGAGCAGCCGACCACGGAACAGATCGACGCGACCAAGGGTGATACGTTAAACGTATTGCGGGAACAACTCGTCGACAAAGAGACCATAAAAACGTCAGGCAAGAACCATATTCTTGTTGCGCGATCACCTAACGGGATTTGGTTCGTATCCCCTAAATTGTGGGTGCATGGAGATCTAACCACGGAAACGTGGGGACTGGCCGATTATTGGCGGATGATGAGAGAAGGAAACACTTTCGCGACCAGAGAAGAGGCGATCAATGCCGGACTTAACCAAATGGAAGCCGTGTTAAAACTACGTCATCGGAGACAGAGCCCAGCAGATGAGAAAAACCGAACAAAGATACTCGACGCGATAGAGAAGACACGCCAGAACCCGCCCACGCAACAGCCAGAACTTTCGCCGCGCCCCGAGGTAAAGCCGACACCTCAAAAACCCACCCCTGCCTCTAAGGCCAAAGAGAAGGCCATGCGTGACAATTTAGAGCCCCCGAACTTACTATCGAGAGAACAACTGGAGCGAGATCGCTTTGCTCTCTCAGACCAACTCGCTGAAGCGATGATCCCCAACGAAGGCAGCGTGAATGAAGATTATATCGCACAGCTAAAGGCGGACATTGCCGCGATTGACGAGAAGCTGAAAGCCACCCCAGAACTTTCGCCGCGCCCCGAGGTAAAGCCGACACCTCAGAAACCAACCCCTACAGACCCCACGGCAGAACCGGAGGGCGCGGCACCTATCCCCACGAGCGACAAGCCAATCACCGACGCAGTACGCGCAATGGCAAAGCAAGCTGGGGTAAAAATCACCGACACCGACACCCGCAACACGGTCATGGCTAAGATCATCGAAGCCGACAACGCCAAGCAGGCTTTTGAGTACAGCAAACTTGCGACTGAAAAACAGATAGCCAAAATGAAAGCCAAGGAGTTGAAGGATCTTGCCCAAGGCGCAAAGCTGCCCAACGGGCAAACCGTCTGGGATGCTGCCACTGACCGCAGGGTTGCCACTCTTCGCCTGGACCTTCGGAGATACCGCAAAGAATACCTGGCCCAAGAAAACAAGACCGAGAAAAAGGTTGATCCCAACTTACAGAAAAAGATTGCTGAAGGCGTAGAAAACCGTAGAGCCCAGGACGCGTTGGAAGTGGATCTCACTGAACAGGTAGAATCCGGATACATCACGGCAGAAGAGGCAGCAGCAAACAAAGACGTATCCAAAAGATACAAGACCGACATGGAGGACTATGGGAAGTCCAGGAGCAACCCCAGACCCGTAGGCGAAAACAAAGGCTTTAGAGACGGCAACAAGGTTTATGCTATCACTCCCGACGGCAAAGAAGTTCACATGACGCAGAAGGGCTCACCGAAGTTCTACAAAGCCTTCGTGAAGCTGGAGAAGGGCAAGGTCAAGCCGCCAAGTGATGTACCCTTCATGGCTCAAGAGACCAGCGAAGCCAAAACCGTACCCACCCTGGAGATCGGTAGGCAGATCGCTAAGGAGAAGAACTTAAAATTCAACGGTATCCAGGAGAACGCCAAAGGCCGACCAGATGAGTATGTCTTCACCGACCCAGAGACCCAGAGCACTTTTCAGGCCGAAACCCCTGAAGACGTGGACCCAAAACTGAGGGCTATGCGTGCCAGGTTTAGGAATGCCGAATACGCGAAGGCTGTTGAGTCCAGGGACACAGCAAAGCAACGAAAGCTTGTGCTCGAAGCAGCCAAAGCAGCCGGATACGACATCGGCCCATTGTTCCACGGAGTAGCAGCCGGACCGAACAGCGATTTTACCGTATTCGACAAAGCACAAACAGAACACAACGTATTCTACTTTGCCGAACATCGTGAGTACGCAGAATTCATGCAGAACGAAGCCAAGATGTCAGGCCTTGCGCGTGTCATAGAAGCGAACGTCAAAGCAGAAAAGTTGATAGACCTAACACAATTTGGCGAGAGAACCACCAAGGATCTGGTTGATAGTCACCTAAAAAAACTTGGCATCGACATAGGGAGCAAACCAGACGAGCGAAGCGGCATACCCGTCCCTTTGTACTGGATCGTACAGGACCGTTTCAGAGAGATGAAAAGGGATGGTTTCGACGGCGTTAAGTTCCATGAATACGCAGACGACATCGAAGGCAACTTGAGAGAAAGAGATGTCGCCTACGCCATCTTCGCCCCAGAACAGATCAAGTCAGTAGAACCGATCACCCGCGACGACAAGGGGAACGTCATCCCCCTATCGGAACGCTTTGACGAGGTTGAGGAAGACATCCGGTTCCAGGCCCAGGAGCGCGATACTGAATACGCGAAGGCGGTTGAGTCCGAGGACACGGAAGCCCAACAGAAACTTGTAGATGAAGCGGCCAAGGCAGCGGGGTACGGTGTAAGGGCATTTCACGGCACACCTGACGGAAGATTCTTGGACACGGATCCAGTGTTCCGCAATCAGTTCAAAAAAGATAATGTTCAATGGTTTGCGAAATCCCAAAGTACAGCGAGGACATACGCCGATGACCGTAGAGCTTTCGACTATCAAAACTCAGAACCGAAGACCATTGAAGTCTACTTATCATTAAGAAACCCTCTGACAATCGACGCACACGGTCAACAATGGCGTGACGCACAGAAACGCGGAAAGACATCTGATGTAATAGAAGAGGCGATCAACGCTGGTCATGATGGCGTCATTATTAACAACGTGCAGGACGATTACCAGACTGGCGCACATGGACGCACAGTGCCAACAACGACTTATTCCACGTTTAGTTCAGAGCAGATCAAGAGCGCAGAACCGATCACCCGCGACGACAAGGGGAACGTCATTCCCTTGTCAGAACGCTTTGACGATGTTGAGGAAGATTTCCGCTTCATGGCCCAGGAGACTCAGGCTCTTGAAAACGAAATGGAGAAGGATGACAAGACGGAAAATCAGACCGCCCCATCCGACTTCGTTCCGCCAACGAAAACCGTCAAGGCATATAAGCTGTTCCGAACACTGAAAAAGCAACCAGGGAAAATCTTCCCGCTATTCATCGGAAAAACAAAGGCCACCGAAATCGGAAAATGGGTCCCCGCTGATTTCTTACCGACAACAGGTTTTTCCGCTCGACCAGGATGGCACGCAGGCGTACTTCCGTTGGCCCCGCATCTCATGCGTAAGGATGGATCAATGCAGCCTGGACGAGTCTGGGCTGAAGTAGAAATGCCAGCAGATAAGGACTGGCAAGCCGACGCAGACAAGTCTTCAACAAGAGACATACGCGACCGTGTTCCAGAAGGCGGCTTCTATCGCTTCAAGACGAACAAGATGCAGGGTGGAGCATGGATGATCGGTGGAGCCATAAAAGTGAACCGCATACTGTCTGAAGCAGAAGCGTCAGAGATAGTTCAGAAATCACAAGCTCCCCGCTTCATGGCCAAGGAGCAGGAAGCCGCAGCATCTTCAGCCCTGGAAGAAGCCGCCAGAATGACAGGCGTAAGCATAGAAACAGAAAATGAAGCTCGCGGAGTTGACACCCCCGCAGAGAACTTTATAGAGGGAACACTGGGAGAGACAGAATTTAGACTGGATCACATTGGAGGCACTGGAGCTATACACCTACGACGCATAGAGGCGTTTGAGCCTGGGAACGGACAGGGAACAATCGCCCTTCGCCAGTTTAAGGATCTTGCCGACCGACACGGCATCCCATTGACCGTTGATCCTATGCCACTTGGCGACACGACAGAGGAACAGCTAGAGAAGTGGTACGCCCGAGAAGGGTTTATAGAACGCGATGGGCAGTTCGTATATCAGGGCGCACGACCCACACCAAAAGACACCCGCTTCATGGCGCAGGAAGACACCCCCGAGTTCAAGGAATGGTTCAAAGAGTCGCCCGTCACAGAGCGGGATGAATCGCCGCTCCAGGTCTACCACGCCAGCACGCACGACTTCAATTCCTTCTCCAAAGAGCGCGCCCAGACGCAAAACGATATGGGTAGAGGATTCTACTTTACCAACACTCCGGATGACGCAAACTACAACTATGCAGGCGAAGGGCCTGACCTTAGTGGCCGGATTGAAATGCGGGCAGAGCGGATTGCTGACCAGTGGGAATATGAGCGAGAAGAAACCATTGAACAATTCGGCCTGACGAAAACACAAATTTCAGCCTTAGACGGCGAACGTATTGGCGAACCAGCAGACGCAGTGTTCCAAGACCTTGCCCGCCGAGAACTATCAGGCGCAAAGCCAAACGTCATGCCCGCCTATCTCTCTTTCCAGAACCCAGCGGTTATTGGCCCCCCAGCGGGCAGTGCCGTTGAAGAGCCAGAAACTGTCTTGACCTTTGAGCAGAAACGCAACCAGGACGACATTGAGGATTTCAAGAAGACCGCGTGGACAGAGATCAAGGAAGAGAACGAACTGGAAGAATCCGAGCGCGAGAACTACGAATCAGAAATCAATGAACGCGCCGACGAGCTATACGACGAAGCAGGATACGAGCAGGAAGAAGGGGGAACCCTTTTCGATTTCTTGGAAAAACTTCGCATAGAGTCATTTGGCTACAGTCAAATGGATATTGAAACGGTCATAGGGGAAGTGACAGAAGCCGCAGACTACGAAAGCATCACACTGTCAAAGCTAATCACCACCCTGAAAGAATCCGATGATTTCTCAGGCGCAGAAAACTTCGACAATCCCGACATAGACGGAGGGCCAGGCGCATCCGAACTCATACGCGCCACCCTGGAAGCCGCAGGGTACGACGGCATCATAGACAACACGGTAGATACAAAGTTTGGATCACAGAAAAGGATCAAAGTTCCTGGAGGCGTCATCCGTGGAAAAGCGATGGACGGCATGAATCCAGATACGGTTCACTTCATTGCCTTCGAACCTGGCACGATCAAATCTTCGATTGGCAACCGTGGGACCTTTGACGCGAACAATCCGGACGTGAGGTATATGGCTCAAGAGCGTGACGAGAAACATGCTCAAGCGGTTAAGTCTGGGAAGAAGATCGCCGCGCAAAACATGGTGGATGAAGCGGCAGAGAAAGCAGGCTATGAAACAGGATGGTATCACGGACGCTTTGATGATGAGCCCCTTCGCGAGTTGCAAGATCGAGTCATGTACCTGGCGAGAAGCAAAGATTTCATAGAAGACGCATACGATCCAAGCAACACGATTCCGATGGCTATAAAAATAGACCCAAAGAATGTTTTGAGGGAGACGAGAACATCAAAATCATCGTTCCTTCAGGAAGACGATCGCCGCGTTAATCGGATGAAGCGACAAGGGATTGAAGCCGTAATCGGCAAAATTGATGGCGCAATGAGCGAACAAGAAGAGATCGCCATATTAGACCCCAGGGGCAAGATCAAATCAGTCGAACACGCAACCTACGACGACGCAGGCAACCTCATCCCACTGTCAGAACGCTTCGACAACACTGAAGACGATATTCGTTTCATGGCCCAGGAACAGGACGACATGGATGCCGAGCTCCAAGCCGCCAGCCAGAACCAGAGAAACATCAGGCGTCCCCCAGGGGAAGAAGCTGAAGACGGACAATCATCCAACAAGGCGCTGAAGTACCTCAGATCAGCCGCAGCAAGTGATGTGTTGAAAGCCCCTAAGTTCAACGCCCGACTCCAGGCAATGATCGAAGACGATCCCGACGCGCAACAATCGGGATTTTCAATGGAGAGACTGAAGAACGACTCTAAAGAATGGATCGAGTCACAAGGCGGAATAATTGACGCATACAACGCCATAGGTCTTCAGTCTTTCAATGATTTGCCCCTGAATGTGAAAACTGGAGTTGCAGCTTCAATCCAGCAAGCTTTTGTGACGTTAGCCTACGAGACAAAAGACGAAGACTTTATGGAACTCGCTTTAAGCCTTACAAAGCAAACCGCAAAGGCTGGTCTGGAATATGGACGAGCCGTAAAAGCCCTAGATCAATGGCGCATGGTGGCACCCTCCACCGCAGCAGAAGCAGCATTCTTTGCACGCACGCAAATAAACAAGGGGCTCAAGAAGGCGCTCAACCTGAAGGGCCGCGATGATATCATGGGACTCGTCAAGAGTGGGATCAACGCCGAATCAGAAGCCGCATTGAAGAAGGCATCGGACAGGATTGCCGAGCTTCGGGGACGCCTGGAAAGTTCAGAAGACACAAACAGGGAGTTGATCAAGGGTTGGGATGACGCCCGCAAGCAAATGTTCAAGCAAGCCCCAGTGCCTACCGACGCTCGAGCAGAAAACGCAACCAGCCAACTTGAAGCCGCACTCGCTTTCGTCAATGGCGACACTGACACGGACCAGAGGTTCATGGCCCAGGAAGGTAAGTCACAGGCAATCTTCAACGCACTTGTAACGATAGCGAAAGCCCGTCAGATCCTAGCCCTGAAATCTGGTGCGGACATGAGTGGTGTTGTCTCCAGCATAATGACCGAGCTCGAATCTATTTCCCCGCAGAACGCGAATAAATTTGATGCCATCATTGCCCAAGGTGGTGCGCTTGCCGCAGCAGAGATAGGCGTCGACAAGGCTACACCCGCGAGACCAGCAGCAGGCGAGACCCCGCAGAAGCGCAGAGCGAAGAAGAAGCGCGAGAAGCCAGGAGATCAGGAGGCAGAAGACACAGCCCCCGCCGCCTGGTTGAATACCGTCCTCACGCAGACGGACGCGAGCATTGATGAGATCATGGCCGAAGTTTCAAACCTACAGGCAGAAGCTACGCTCGAAGAGATCAAGGAAGCCCAGGAGAAGGCACTAGAACGACTCAAGGAAATTGCGGAAGAACAAGGCATAACCCTGGAGGAAGCCCAGGCACTCGTATGGGACAGAGTAAAAGATTCGGAACGAGCCAAGCTTTTCAAGTGGGCTGAATCCAAACTCGACCCCAATACCGTGTTTGATCGTGTGCAGCAGAACAGCTTGCTTGCCTGGGGACGCGCCAACGGAATGCCTGATACCGAACTCAACCTTGCGGTAAAAGAGAAAGATCCCCTGGGTGAATTGCAGAAATGGGCCAACGAGAACAACATTCCAGGACCCAGCGAAGTTACCTTTGCCGAAGGATACGACAACCTTGAAGCCGGACTCACATCCGAAACGCTCAAGGGACCAGAAGCCAAGGCGAGGCAGGCATTAAGCGAAGCCGAACAACGCCTTGCCCAGATCAAGGCCCAGGGACGCGTTGCCTACGAGCTTCAGCAGACAGACAAAGAAGAAACTGGAAAGAATAGAGCACTCAAGACCATTCTCGATGAAATCATCCGCGAGCCGATGCAGTCCGGAACAAAGATCGTTGAACAACTTCAGAAGCGCATCATCGATAAGGGTTGGCCCGAAAAGGACGCAGAGCGGATGGCAAAGGAGATTGCCGACGCATACGCGGAACTTATCGACAAGACCATGCGGAATAGACTTCTCAGGAAGTTTATAGGGGAAGACGTGAAGCAGGGAGCAGAGGATACTAAGGCCATTGAAACCCTGATCATGGCAGCACGCACAAATAAGCTTTCGGACACTGAATTCACGGACGCCTTTGCCAAGAAATACGGGTTGAAGACGATCGGGCAGAAGGAACGTGACGAGATTGAACGCATTGGGAAAAAGATAGAGGACAAGGCGACCCAGACAGGCAACCCCAACAGCAATCTTGTCAGGGACGCCCAGGTCGAACTAAATGACTTTGTAGGAAGCCTGATGCCTTCGACTGTCCTACACCTGATAATGACATTCAGGAAACAGGCTATGCTTTCTGGATTCAGCACCGCAGTCACGAACACGGTCAGCAACGCATTCAACACCGCGATCCAACTTGAAACGCTGATCATGAAAGAATTTTTGCGTGGCAATTTCTCTGACGTTGGGATCATACTTCGTGGAGCGATGATGCCACTAAAAGGCGAAGCATTTCGGGAATTCTGGCGCATCCTAAAAGACAAGAAGCAGCCCTGGAAGTCCGCACACAAGAATGACACCGGATACGCAGTGGACCCAACACAGCACAACCCTTGGTTCAACAAAGGCGGATACTGGAACCCACTCAAGTTTGCAACTCATGTCTTCGCCTGGATGCAGGCACAGGATTATCCTTTCTATCTCATCAACGAAGGTGCAGCAGCAGCACTTCAGACGGCAAAGGAACTGCGGGCAAATCCAGATCTCAAAGGCAAAGCACTTCACCGAGCAGTGGCCCGACAGATGGGTTGGGGACGTGAGTTCGAAAGACACATGCAGCAGGCCAAGAACGAAGGCTTCACTGGCAAGGAGCAACGCCAGAGAGCGTATGAACTACGCAGAGACTCCTGGAGCGAAGAAGCACAGCACAAGGGCAAAGAGCTTGGCAATATCGCAACCTACAACGTCACAAAGGTCCCTGGTGTGTTAGGCAAATTCTCCCGAGCGGTGACCCAGATGAAAGAGCAAGGCGGATTGGCCGGATTCATTGCTGATGTCATGATGCCTTTCACGAACATTCCTTTCTCTGTTGCCAATGCCGTGATCGCCAATAGCCCACTTGGATTCTTTGGAGCACCCCTACATCAAGAAGTCATCGATGCAGCCACAGGGAAAGAAAGAGCCGTGACTGCGGACGATAGACTCGGCTGGTCGATCCAGGCTACCAAGGGATCATTGATCATGCTGTCAGGGATATTACTCTTCCTCGGAAAGTGGAGAGAATGGAAAGACGACGACGACGAAGATAAAGAGGCTTTGCCGCCGATCAGAATCACAGCAAACGGACCACACAGAACAGGCCCACGTCAACAGTGGCTTGCAGCAGGCAACGAGCCGTACACCATCACTGTAAATGGCTTTACTGTATCCTATCGGGCATGGAGTTCTATGCTTGGCATCCTGGGGCCGATGGGAGCCATGCAGGACATGCTGCTATTCGGGGATAGTGACGACCCAACCAAGATGAAGGGATTCAATTATCGCGTTGCAATGAATTCCCTGTTGGCAATGCCTAATGCAGTATTGGACCAAACGAGCCTAATGACGATTTCGGATATCTTAAAAGCACTGGAAAGCGCAACGACCAAAGGCGCAGAGGAAACAACGTCGAAGATAAATTCTCTGGTTGCCAGAACAGTGACATCAGTTGTGCCTAACGTGTTCAAGCAGTTAGATAATATCTGGGACCCATCCATTTATCCTAACGATACGATTGCAGCAGCTTTCTTGCAGAACGTCCCCTTTGCAGCATCAGGCAGACTCAAGAAACGATTGAACATCTTCGGGGAGCCGATTGAACTCTCAGCCCTTCGCCAGTTCTACCAGTTGCCTATACCGCGCAGACCGTTCAAGGCAGATCCCATAGCTGAATGGTTGATCAAAAACGAGGTATCAATGGGGCCACCTCATTACAAGATTCCAGACAAGGACCCACGCGACGGCAAGATCAAACCCCGCTCTATGGATGACGAAGAGAAGTATCGCTTTATGCTGATATGGGGTCCGATGATGAAGAAGGAACTTACTCGCCACATCGAACGAGGCCGTTACAAGAACCGCTCGGAGAAAAACATAAGGAGTCACATTAACGCATGGAGGCTCAAAATCCTGAGACGTGCAGACCGTGAATTCATAAAGAGCGAAGGACTTTTATAAGCCACTGCCAGAACGGTTTAACGAAGGGCGACGGACTAACCTCCGCCGCCCTTCTTGTGTCTACAGAAGAAATGTGAAAAGAAAGGGTTGACCTCAACTCTTCTTCTTCGTAATCTTCTTCCCACGACACAAGAACAACAAACAGAAAGAGGCAATATGAAGACGTGTAAACATTGTGACTACGAATGGGAGTCAAGAGTCAAGAAACCAAAACAATGCCCCGTATGCAAACGACGCGACTGGAACAAGAAGCCCAAGACGAGTCAATGAAAGAACCCAAACCTACCACAGCACCAGACGAGCTAGATCCGTTTAATTATACGAATTTCATAATCTATCGTATTTACTTGCATGGATCATTTGCGGCAAAGCTGGGAGAAGCAAAGACGCGGCTTTTCATAGCTTTGGTTTTAGGCAATATACACGAATCGCAGGAGCAAATAGTTGGTATTTTGAAGGCTAACAACCTAATAGCAAAAACGACCCATTTCCAAGACGTTAAAAGCATCGGCAAAATAAAGAAGCGCCAAGCACTAATGGTCAGCCTGCGAGCCGGAACCCACAAAACCCAAAAATGGAACGAGCCCCGAAAATGAAAGAACCCACCATCCGCTTTGACGAAGAGAGCCACACCTACTGGCTCAAAGACCGAACCGTTCCTTCGGTGACTACCGTTATGGGCGAGATCCTGGGGCAACCATACCAAGCAACGGAATGGCACATGCGGCGCGGCACAGCAGTCCACGCTTACGCCGCACTTGTCGGTCAGGGTGTTGCGTTCGAGGAACCGGACGAACGCATACGAGGACAGGTAGAAGCTTGCCGGAAGTTCCACGCGGTAGTTGGCGGAGAGATCCTTGAAGTCGAAAAGGTGTACGCCTCCGTGCGTTATCAATTCGCTGGCACGTCTGATTTGATCATCCGGTTGAACAACAAAGAGACATTCCTGGTTGACTGGAAAGCTACGCTCACGAAGCAGACAGAGATACAGCTTGGGGGCTACAGCATTCTCTCTGGAGTACGGAAAGGCGTTGGCGTCCAACTGAATGCAGACGGCACATTCAAGATGAGCCCTATCTATGATTTGAAACGACCAGCCCAGGAGTTTTTGAGTCTCCTGGGTGCGTATAACACGAAGGCCCGACTGGGCATGTTAAGTAAGCAAGAAGGAACAGAAGGATTATGAGTACCGAAGAAACAGTAGTAGACGTGGCCTCAGTCGTTGAGCTTGTAGCGGGAACCAATCAAGAATTGGTGATCCAGGATCCAGTCAAGTTGGCCCTGGTGAATGACCTTACGCCGATCGCAGTGAACATGCAGACGTACAACGCCTATGCTCAGAACATATCCGTTCACGACCAGGCCAGCGCAGACGGCGCGAGAAGCATGGAAAAGCTGATTGCCGCAGACGTGAAACTCGTCAAAGGACATGACGTTCTTTCCGGCATCATCAAAGGACTTCACGCCTTGCACAAACGCTGGAAGTCTGTAGAGAACACTTTCGTCCCTGACATGGAAGAATCGCGCAAGACCATCCGTGCAGCCCGAATCAAATGGGAAGACGAAGAGGCGGAGAAGGCAGCAGCCGAGCAACGCCGGATCCAGGCCCAGGCCGACGAGAAGGCACGGAAGGAACGCGAGCAGCAGGAAAAGCTTGAGCGAGCCCAGCGCAAGAAGGAACAGGACGCCCGCGACGAAGAAGAAAGACTTCGCAAAGAAGCCGCAGAAACCGAAAACGCAGCAGAGCGCAAGAAGCTTGAAGCCGCAGCCGAACGCAGACGCAAGGAAGCAGATGCCGCAGCACTCAAAGCCGAGATGCGCCAGGAGAACGCAGACGCAGTTGCCGCGCCAGTGGTAAGCGTTGCAGCACCACGAGCCGTAGGCGG
>TARA_R110002110_G_scaffold68080_1_pt1 | contig 19501 bp, 18 predicted proteins | sample TARA_R110002110 | Tara Oceans TARA_R110002110 (sample SAMEA4397330) | marine metagenome | biome: Polar Biome; feature: [SRF] surface water layer (ENVO:00010504); material: water (ENVO:00002006), including particulate matter (ENVO:01000060) such as... | depth 5 m
ACTGTTAATCGCCCGGTCGTAGGTTCGAGTCCTACTCGCGGAGCCACCAATCCCCCAAATTCAAGCATTTCCCCCCTGAAAACATTGGGTTATCTTCACGGGCCCGCTCCGGTTTTCACTATTTTGCATTTTTTGTGCTACAAAATGTGCTACAAATTGTGCTACAGGTCATGTTAGATTGGCCCGTATGACAAACCATCTTGACCGATATCTCAAGCAGCGTGGCAACCGCTGGTCCTATGTCAGGCGCGTGCCCGCTCCGTATTCTGGGCTCGATCCGAGGGGAACAATCCGGTCATCCCTGAAGACGTCGAATATAGATGTGGCCCGCGCACGCAGGGATGCGCTCGCCGAGGCTGACGACCTTTATTGGGCGACCCTGCTGGCCTGCACGCCTGAAGATGGATCTGGACGCCTTCCTACCGACACGTCAGCTGCGCAAATGCGATACAAGGCAGCAAAACGGCGGGCGATGGCGCGCGGCTTTGTCTACCGACTCGCAGATGATCTCGTTCAGAGCGCGCCGATCGAAGAGCTTCTGGAACGCCTCAATCATGTGAGCACTGTGAGCAGATACGACGAGAAAGAGGCTGAAGCGGTCCTCGGCACGGTGAAACCTGTTGCACCGAAAATCTCTCAGGCGCTCGAGACCTATTTCAATATCATCACCACTGGCGCCCTTCTGAATAAATCAGAGGCCCAAAGGGAGAATTTCTTTCGGCCGAAACGGCGGGCGGTCGCAAACTTTATTGCCCTCTTCGGTGATCTCGAGATGGACCGAATCAACCGAACTCATGCGCGTGAGTTTCACATCTGGTGGACCGAGCGTCTTCAGCCGAAAAATGGCGAAAAGCCCCTCAACGCGGACAGCGCCAACAGGGATATCGGCAATCTCAGAAATCTATACAGGGAGTATTGGGCCTATGAAGGCGATGACAGCCGTGAGAATCCCTTCCGGAACCTTCGGTTCAAGGATGTCGTCTATAAAGAGATTCCGGCCTTCTCTGCAGATTGGGTTCGAAACCGCGTCCTGGTTCCTGGCTTGTTTGACAGTCTCAATCGCGAAGCCGCCCTCATCATATATGCGATGATCGAAACAGGCTGCCGACCGAGCGAACTCGCCAATCTCCTACCGGAAAATATCGCGCTACAAGACAATGTCCCGCACATCCAGATACGGCCCCGCAAGGACCGCAAGCTCAAAACAGCATCATCGGCCCGGGACATCCCACTGATCGGCGTTTCTTTGGAAGCCTTCCGAACGGCGCCTAACGGATTTCGGCATTTCCGGGACCGCGGCAACCTGCTCTCAGCGTCGCTGATGAAAGCTTTCAGAAGCCGCAACCTGTTCGAAACCGAGGAGCATCGAATATACTCGTTCAGGCACTCTTTTGAAAAACGGATGCTGGAGGCAGGTATCGACTACGGGCTGCGTTGCTTGCTGATGGGACACAGCAATACACGTCCCTCGTACGGCGATGGGGGATCTCTGGTCTACCGCCGAGCAGAATTGGAAAAGATTGCGCATCCGGTCTCCCCAGAGCTCATTAGTTCGATTTCTCGCCTGTAAACCGGGTCAGCCGTTCCTGGCGCGTTCGCCGCTCTTCGAACTCGCGCTCCATCCGGACAAAAAAGGGCCAATACGCCTCGCCGTAACGCCGTACGAGCTCAGCGGCAATTTCTGTCGCTCGCTCGATGTCTGAGAGCGTAATTGCTGGCGGTGGTGCGTCCGGTGTTTGCATGGACGTATTTTACAATCACCTCCGCTGAGCGCGAGGAGCTTATCGGGCAATATCGGGAAGCATCATGATGAGGCGTGAAGTCGGCGAGCATTGTTGTCGCTCCATCCCCGGCGCGTCGGCGCCATTTGTTAATGTCGGTTCTCCCAAGGAGCCGTAGACCAAACACCGCGCCGAAAACTCGCCCCTTTAATTAGGCCTGCTATCTAGCGAGCAGCTCTTTGAGAAGCTTCATGCCGACGCCCCCTTTTCCATGGCATTGAAATTCCGCGGATGGGCTTGATCGTCGCGCCAGACATATTCGAAAGCCGACGATGTGAGGATTGGAGAAATCCCCTCACCTGTCTTCTGTTCGCAGTAAGCGCGAGCATCACCGCATCGTATCGAGTTTTATACGATATCCTTAATGGCCCGATCTTAAATCATCTCATCTGTTCAAAAGAAAAAGTCGGCGCCCATCTGAATATTCAGGGGCAGATGAGCGCCGGAGGCAAGCCGGTCGCTGGGAGGAAAACTACGACCGGTAGACTTAAATTTCAGCAGATATTCTGGGCAGACTTTATCCAATTGTTCTCTGTACGTTATATTCAACTTAGTTTAGCCAGGCAGATCTCACATTAAGCATTCAGTTCTTGAACGTTGTTACGCTTGGGTCATTGCTGATTTTCTTGCCGAAGCAGAGGCAAGTAAAAGTAAGTGCCTTGGGCAACCGAAATCCTCCATCGGAATTGAATTTTTAGCGGTGGCGGATTCTCCGCACCAGCGCTCGCTTGGTATGAATTGAAGTTATCGGCTGCACGATCTTATCGGCTGCTCGAACCTAGAGTTGGTCCTGCCATCGCCTCACCATCTGAGGGTAAAAGACAAGTCGGTGCCGGATATAGCTGCACCATCGTTCAAACTCCTGTTGTGTTTCTATTCCTAATTGCCATTGAACTCGACACGCCAGCGCTCCTCGCCGGGAAAGGCCCTGGGTTATGCGAAAGCGGTGCTGTCGGACTAGTTCCAGACAAACTGGAGCGCCTATGCACGCGGCAAGGCGGTGGCGCCGGAGACTGCCAAGCCGCTGCTTGGCGAGTTACAACCGGGACGATGAAAAGGTCGAGCACCCAGCGAGGCCGAGCTGGGAACGGAGGTCTGGCCAGGATTGCAGGTTGACGACGGGCTATGGCCACAACCGAGTCCTGTATGCATGAGCAAACCCTGCACGCGATCTGCGGATTTCTGCCCAATCAGGATTAGGCATATCCTGTCCGCGATATGAGACCGTTCTGAAACCACCTTCGAACAGGTTTCAGAGACGATGATCGAGACACGCGTTGATCTGGCGAATGCGACCCGCTACGAAGCCGCTGTATTCTTGTAGGAGCCACTTTTTATGACATGCCCTCTCCCCCGCTACGACTGGACCCGCGACGAGATCGAAGCCCTGTATGAAGGCCCACTCGACACGCTGATCGGCAAGGCACTGGAGGTGAAGCGGGCGAACTGGCCCGATGGGAAAGTCCAGAAATCCCAGCTCCTGTCGATCAAGACCGGCGGCTGCGCCGAGGATTGCGGCTATTGCAGCCAGTCAGCGCATTTCGATACGGGGCTTGAGGCGTCCAAACTCATGCCGCTCGGCGAAGTGGTCGAGGCCGCGCGCCGCGCGAAGGAAAACGGCGCCGACCGGTTCTGCATGGGCGCGGCCTGGCGCAGCCTGAAGGACCGCGACCTGCCGAAGGTTGCCGCCATGATCGAGGCGGTCAAGGCCGAAGGGCTCGAAACCTGTGTCACGCTTGGCATGCTGGAGGCCGGTCAGGCCGAAGCGCTGGCCGAGGCGGGCCTCGACTATTACAATCACAACCTCGACACCTCGCCGGAATATTACGGCACGGTGATCTCGACGCGGACCTATGACGACCGGCTGGAAACGCTGGGCCGGGCGCGCGGCGCGGGGCTGAAGCTCTGCTGCGGCGGCATCCTCGGCATGGGCGAGAGCCGGGCCGACCGGATCGGCCTGATCCATGAATTGGCGAAACTGACGCCTCACCCGGAAAGCGTGCCGATCAACATGCTGGTGCCAATCAAAGGTACGCCGCTCGGCAACAGCCCGCCGGTCAGCGTGCTGGAAATGGCGCGCGCGATTGCGGTCTGCCGCATCGTGTTCCCGAAAAGCTGGGTGCGGCTGTCGGCCGGACGCGAAGGCATGACGGAAGAGGGCCAAGCCATGTGCCTGCTTGCCGGGGCCAACTCGATCTTCGTTGGCGACCGCTTGCTGACCACAGACAACCCGGATGCCGACGAGGACAGCGCGCTGATGAGCGCGATGGGCCTCGAAGCAGCCGGCCACGCCGAGATGGAGAAGGGCCCGCGCCGGACGACGACGCTGATCGGTTAACGACCGAGCGCTCATGTTCGTATCATGGGGCGTAAATCTGCGGTGCTACTTTACTGAGAGAGCCCGGGTCTTTTGTCGGGCGTCGCATGCCGGGGCTGATCGTTAAGCAACCCGTGCCAGAATCGGCATTTGGTCCTGTGCATCCACACCTGCTGTCCCCTGTCTTGCACGGATCAATTGGAGTGCGGCCAGATGCATGACGCGGCTGTGAGCCTCGGCTGGTACGTTGACAAGTTCGAGCGCGTAATTTGTTACGTCGACAATGATGTCGGGGAACATGTCACGCAGGCGTCTCGCCGCAGACTGAATGCCCGCCAACTGCGGCAAGTCGTAGGGAAAACGGATCGACACCATCGACCTCCGCGTTGATCGCGTTTGCAATTAAGATGATTCTTTTCGGCGCGCGAGTCGCCGGACGACGCGCCAGCCCATTGTCGACAGGCGCGGCGCCGTCATTCCGTCATTCGACATGTTTTTCGGTCTTTCGTGAGTGCATTGTGAAGACACACTCAAGCTGTTGTCTGATTATCGCCGGAACCATGGGAGAAAACATGGGCAATCGGCGCGTCCACCACAGCTATGGTGTGATGTAGCGCTCTGCATTTGATTGACAGTCCCTACAGTATTGACTGCATGGGGACGCAAGCGATGCGGCTGCAAGATTCGATTATGGTGGCAAATCCATTCCGGACACAAACTACTGATGGCAAGATTCACGACTTTCCAGGATCCGCATTTCTGAGTCAGGCTATAAGGCTTCATGTACCCAACCAATATGGCGGAAGCCAAACAGACCATGATGCGTCAACGAACCAAGTCCGTCGCTCCCGATGATGACGATATACCGACTCTTCCTTGTCATGCCGGGAACACAAAATACTCCCTACACGCGAACACCGCACAATCACAGTTACGTCGTGCACAACGCGTATCGGGCCTCGATGGGAGAATCGACTACGGTTATTACTTGGTAATAGCGGTCCACATACTATAAATATGTGGACCCATTTTCCAAATGGCGTGATGCAATGTATTATCCCGCAGACTAGATTTGAGGATAATCACATACAATTCACCAATTGAATATTAGAGATTTCTGTGCATATCCCCATTCATAATATACAAGAGGATATGGTGATGAAGTTGAATCCGAACCTTGATGGTCTGGTTGGCGAGGGTGATACCTTCCTGAAGGCGCTACTGGAAAAAGCCTATGAGCGTGGCGCTGCGGACATGCACGCCCTTATTATGAACACCGCAAGTCAGGTTGTGGTTGCCTCACCGGCCAAGCCATCGCCGAAGGCAATGAATGGTTCGGCTGGAACGACAGCAAAGCCGGTCAAGGCCACCAAATCGAAAAAGAAGAGAACCAGCAAGGCTTCAGAACGGGCGCCTCGCGGCTCTATAGACAAAGCGTTGAACGATGCGCTCTACAAGAAACCCGGTCTGACGGTCAAGGATTATGAAGTCATGGCCATCAAGGCTGAGCCTCGCATATCTATCACCTCTATCGGGAACACGTTGCGGCGCCTGAAAGGCACTAAATACCGGAACGAAGGTGATCGCTGGTTCCTGATGGATAATTAGCCGTCGCGAGAGATTCAGGCGCTATCAACAAAGTCCGTGATCGCACAGGTCAGGGTCTGCAGGTCGCCGGGGCTTATTGTATAGGCTGGTGTGAGATAGACAGCTCGCCCGAGGGGCCGGATGAACGTGCCTTGGTCGATAAACCATTGCCGTGACGCATCAATATCGAATGCTTCCTTGAGCTCGACCGCCGCGACAGCGCCGCAAATCCTAACCTCCCTGACGGCCGTGTGGCTCTCCAACGGTCGCAGGGCCTCTTCCATCGCCCGTTCGAGCGCCCGCGCCTGGTCGAGGCGGGGCTCAGTCTCAAACAGATCGAGGCCCGCATTGGCGACGGCGCAGCCGACCGCGTGCCCGGTGAATGTGGGCCCGTGCATGAGCGCGTGGGAAGGATCCTCGTCGTGGAAAGCCTGGTAGACACGCTTGCTTGCGATGGTCGCAGCAAGCGGTGTGACACCGCCGGTCAGGCCTTTGCCGAGTGTCATAATATCGGGTGTGACAGCCGCCTTGTGGGCGGCGAAAAGTTCGCCGGTCCGGCCGAAACCGGTGAAGATCTCATCGAAGATGAGCAAGACGCCGTGGCGATCTGCGAGGGTACGAAGATGTGCGAGCGTTTCAGCTGTGTGCATGCGCATTCCCGAAGCGCCCTGGATCAGCGGCTCGACGAGGATGGCTGCAATATCCTTGTGCTGGGTAAGCAATGTATCAATCTGTTCCAAGCGGGCATCACTATCCGGAAGCTCGACGATATGCTGTGGCGCGAGCGCCTCGGCAAAAAGCGTATGCATGCCCTCTTCCGGGTCGCAGACTGACATCGTGGCAAATGTGTCGCCATGATAGCCCCCCATGAAAGATACAAACTTCGTCCGCGTCTCGCCCAGCGCATTGCGCGCGTACTGGACGGCGATCTTCATGGCAACTTCAACCCCAACCGAGCCCGATTCGCTGAAGAAAACACGAGAGAGATCTCCCGGCGTGACGTCCGCCAGACGCGCGGCGAGCTTGTAGGCTTGTTTGTGGGCGAGACCGCCCAGCATGATGTGCGGCATCTGGTCGAGCTGGTCATGCGCCGCCTTGATCAGCACCGGATGATTATAGCCGTGTACCGACGTCCACCAACTGCCGACACCGTCGACGAGCTCTCGGCCATCGGCCAATTTGAGACGGGTGCCACTGGTTGCAACAATCGGAACCGGCATCGGTATTGTCTTCATCTGGGCATAAGGAATCCAGATATGTTCAAGGCCGCGGTCGAACCATGTGTCGGGATTATTCACTGTTTAGTCCTGCTATCAGCTGACGTCATTGCGTCCGTTGCTGCAGCCCCTATTACAGCAGACTTGTACAGTCGAGGGGTGACGAGCGAATGAATGCGACCAATAGCTTGAAACATTATGCGCGTGAAAAGCTGGCCGGTCTGGAGGCGGCCGGACAACAGCGCAGCCTGATCGCGACAGACCGGCTGGCGCATGGCCGCGCGCGGCGCGGCGGCGTCGATCTGATCTCTTTCTGCGACAATGACTATCTTTCCCTGTCGCATGACCCGCGCCTTGTCGAGGCCGCTGTAAAGGCAGCCTATGCGCATGGGACAGGTGCCGGCGCGTCCCGCCTCGTGACCGGAAACCTGTCGCTCAACGCGGCCCTTGAATCACGCCTGGCGAAGATGAAAGGTCTGGAAAGCGCACGTGTGTTCGGATCCGGCTATCTCGCCAATATCGGCACGATCCCGACCCTGGTCGGGCGGGGCGATACGGTGATCATGGATGAACTGTCCCACGCCTGCATGCATGCCGGTGCGCGCCTGTCTGGCGCGGCGATCAAGACCTTCGGTCATAATGATAGCGAGCATGCGGCGCAGCTCATGGAAGAGGCGCAAGGACAGGTCCTGCTCCTGACAGAAACCGTATTCTCCATGGACGGTGACCTTGCCCCGCTGGATGAGCTGGCGGAGATATGTAACGCCCACGACGCCTGGCTCATGACCGATGACGCGCATGGGTTCGGCGTGTGCACCATGGATAACCCTGCCCCGATCCAGATGGGCACTTTGTCCAAGGCGGCCGGTGGTTATGGCGGCTATGTCTGCGGACCGACCGAACTGACCGATCTGCTGATCAGCCGGGCGCGTAGCTTTGTCTATACAACGGGACTGCCTGCCCCGGTCCTGGCGGCGGCCATCGCGGCGCTGGATGTGATGAAAGCTGAACCGGAACGGGCAGAATGCGCCCTGGCCAACGTTACCTTGTTCGCAGGCCTGATGGGCCTTCCTGCGCCCCGGAGTGTGATTGTCCCATTCATCATCGGCGCCGAAAGCGAAGCAATGCGCGTGTCCGCAGACCTGCAGGCCGCCGGGTTTCTCGTCACGGCCATCCGGCCGCCAACGGTGCCCGCTGGCACAGCCCGGCTTCGCTTCACCTTCTCGGCCGGTCACAAGCCTGAAGATGTCCGCGCGGTCTCGCACGCCCTGAAGGAATGCATGGCCATCGTATGAGTGCGTTCTTTGTCACCAGTACCGGAACAGATGCCGGAAAGACCTATGTTAGCGAAAAGCTCCTTTGCGCGTGGCGCTCCGCCGGCCGCCCGGTTCATGCGCTGAAACCGCTGATGAGCGGGTACTCCGAATCCTCACTGGAAACATCCGATGCCGGACGCCTGCTCGCTGCAATGGGCCAGCCGGTAAACGGAGAGACCGTGTCCAATATCTGCCTGCACCGTCATGAGCCCCCGCTCGCACCGAATGTCATCATGCGGCAAGCCGGCGTGCATCAGGACTATCCAGCTATCCTTTCCTTCGTGCGACACAACCTGGCGTGGCATGCAGGCAAGACCGTACTGATCGAAGGCGCAGGGGGCGTCATGTCCCCGGTGACAGACACACGTCTCCATATTGATCTCATGACCGATCTTGGCTTGCCCGCGATCCTGGTGACCGCTCCCTATCTCGGCGCCGTCAGCCACACGCTCAGCGCGATCAGCGTGCTCTGCGCGCGCAGGGTGGAAATTGCAGCTTTGGTCATCTCCCAACTAGCTCCAGACAGATCGCCCCCGGGAAGTCTTGCCTCGGAGATCCGTCTGTTCAGCGATTTGCCAATCTTTACCGTTCAGCATGGTCAGGACTGCCAAAGGCTCATCGAACACCTCGGTCACTAAAACCTATTATCAATTGACCGATGGCTGCAAGTCACTGATCCTGTTTTGACGGGGCATTAACGAACAAGTGTTCGATCCGGCATGTCCGGAATGTCCGAACATCGCACAAATAGCCTAGCAATTTCGCTCCGCAGACATCTTCAATTTCGATAGAGGCCGCGACGCTCTGCGTCGGCAATATGCGGGCCCTGAATATGTCAACGCGCGCCATCGACGCGAGATACAGCTATCGCGGCGAAGATGTCGTTCAGACGATGGAGCGGATCTGTGCTCAGACTGGTTATCCGAAGATGATCCGCGTGGACCAGGGCTCGGAGTTCATCTCTCGCGATCTCGATCTGTGGGCCTATGCGAACGGTGTGACGCTGGACTTCTCCAGGCCGGGCAAGCCGACGGATAACGCCTTCATCGAGGCGTTCAATGGTCGACGACGCGCCGAATGCCTGAACCAACACTGGTTCATGAGCCTGACCGATGCGAGAGAAAAGCTGGAGGCTTGGCGTGGAGACTTGTGTGGATGGCTCCTGCGTTGCAAGGGATTTTTTCGTTTCGGCAAGCCTTGGTCGGAAGCTGACTTGTGTCCGGCCTGTTAACGCGACGTAGGTGTCGCTGGCCCTGATGGTTTCCGCGAACCGAGTCCCATTCTACAACGCGGACAGTTGAAGTCCTTGTCTCCACGCGGGTTATCTCGATTCCCGGGCGACCCGGATTGCCATCACTATTCATCGTCCTTGCAAGTCTCTTGTGGTTGTGTGTTTTCTCGAAAGTTCAGGCTTTGGCAGTTGCCCTGAAGGGCTCATTGCGGGAAAGCACGGCCCAAATGATCCTGGCCGTTTTGTTGGCAATTGCAACAGTTGCAAGTCTCGCAGGTTTCCTCTGGAGTATGCTGACAACCCACGGATCCGCCTTTTCCGGATGGGCCTTGGCAGCCGCAATTCGCGACGTCATACCGACGACCAGTAGTTTTCTCAGGTATCGGTCGCCCTTCTTGGAGATGCCTCCGAGCCGCTCCTTGCCGCCCGATGACTTGTTTAAGGGTGTCAGGCCGATCCAGGCCGCCAAGTCTCTCCCGCTTCTGAACAGGTCGGCTGACCCAACCATCGCTACGACCGCCGAAGCTGTGATCGGTCCCACGCCAGGAATTGTCTTGAGCAGTCGAATACGGTGATCGGTCCGAGCCGCTGCAAATATGCTCTTCTCAAGTCGCGCTATCTCCTTCTGAACCGAAAGAAGTTGAGAGCATAAGGATGCGATTACGTCTTGTGCCAGTTCGGGAAGATCAAGGCGAATCCCTCCACATACGGCTTCAGCAAACTCCCGAACACAGTTTGCACCTTTGCGGATCGTCTCGCCAAACTCGCCAAGCAGTCCGCGAATGGCATTGGATAGCTGTGTTCGTTGTCCGACTAGAAGCTCCCTCATTCGATGCTGACAAAGAAGCGCTTGTTGATTGGCCGATTTGACAGGAACGGTCCGCATTGTTGGGCGGGTGACCGCTTCGCAAATGGCTTCTGCATCTGCCGCGTCAGATTTTCCACGCTTGACGTATGGCTTCACATAGTTGGGTGGCATCAACCGCACCTCATGTCCGAGAGCGGTCAGCTCACGTGCCCAATAGTGACTCGTGGCGCACGCTTCCATGCCGACAAGGCAGGCTGGTTGCAGTTCGAAGAACCGTAGCAACTGCGCGCGACGAATCGACCGGTTAAATAGAATAGTTCCGTCCTCGGAAACGCCGTGTACTTGAAAAATGTTCTTGGCCAGATCCAGGCCGATTGTGGTGACTTGCATTGGGTGGCTCCTTTCATGCGCAGTCTTGATGGAACTGCATTATGCCGCATTTCGGCGGTGGGAGCAGGAGCCATCCACCCCATCTACAATACGGTAAGACCTCATAGCGCGATCGGAAACAAACCCCCGGCCGCACTGATCAATCACGCAGGCGTCACCAGTCCGCCAGCGTGAAAAGGCCGGAAAACTCTAACCGGCAGTGGTCCAGACATGGGTCTCAGAGCAAGAAAGTGCTAAACTCTCGAAATGAATGTAGGAACCAAAAGGCTCAGGTCACACCGTATCGCCGCCAACAAATTTGTTAAATAGCGACATGCTGATGATTGATGGAAGTGCCGCCATCCACCGGTAAAATTATTCCGTTGACGTATGCGCCAGCCCTAGAGCACAGAAATATGGCGGCACCGGCAATATCCGAAGGCTCTCCAATACGACCAATAAGAGCATTTTGTTTTAAATTATCTCCGAATTTGCCGATAAACTTGTCCGTCATCCTGCTAACAAAGTAGCCGGGGGCTATTGCATTGACCGATATGCATTGCGACCTTAACTCGACAGCAAGCTGCTTGGTGAGCTGGTGAACAGCCGCTTTGCTGGCAACGTACGCAAATGTGCCAGTTCGCTCGACAGTTGTTTGGTGCAGACCGTCTATCGATCCAATGTTAATTATCCTAGATGGATCTTCAAGCGTAGCGTTACTCTCTAATAATGGTGTCAGATCTCTAGATAGTGCAAAAAGTGCCGTTACATTAGTCTCAAACACGCGCTCAAAATCCGATGTAGCGTAGTCTTTATATCCTGCGCCATGACTTATCCCCGCATTATTAATCAGGGCATTGAGACCGTCAGTCGATGAGCCAATTGTCGTCGTGATCCTACTCCTTCCCTCGACTGTAGTAATATCCGCCGGAATAGAGACGCACTCACCCATACACTGAAGCGATTTCGCAGCGGCATCACAATCTACTTCGTTTCTCGAAGATATATAAACGCGCGCTCCTGCTTTTAGCAGTCCTTCCGTAATCATACGCCCGATGCCTCGGGTCCCTCCAGTTACCAAAATCGTTTTACCCTCAAGCGAAAACAGATTTTTGAAATCCATCACTTCATCAAAGTTCATAAATACTTACTCCTCTCAACAATGTTAAAGAACTATTTGATTCCGAATGTCCCGCATAATTCTCTAAACGGATGACACCAAAGCACCCCACCAGTATAGTCAACAAGCAGCGGCGATTTACACGGAATGCCCTCAAAGCTGCACCGATTGTCGATCAACCACACTTTAGGTGCATTGAAATAGCGTGGATGGAGTTGATCAGTGCGGCCTTAGATCTGCCCGCCGAACCGATGGCACATACAAGCAGCGTTGGCTCAGTACGATCAATAGGGTCTACCCGAGCACACAATTTCACATCAGCCAAATCGACGCCGACGCTGGTAAGTTCGTCATAAAACTGTTCGCTAGGAAATCCCCCCCTCCCCTGCAGCCCACCGACTATATGCTCCGCATACTTCCGCGTGATCGTATCCCCACTATGGAGTAATAAAACTTATCCCGGTTCTTTTTCCTACGACTACATATTTAAGCCGCGCCTCAACGGCCACAACTACAAAAGGAAGTCCCGCGAAGGACCAATAACCGCTATATAGAATTTCAGCTAAATGTTATGCGTTTTACCTCATCAAAGCGATCCGCGCGCTCTATTAGGCCACCAGACTTTGCTCTGAGACACAATTCTGAACCATTTCCGGTTTAAAGTTTTCCGGTCTTTTAACGATTGCAGCTTGCGACGACTGCGCGATTGATCAACTACTCCGAGGGCATATCCTGATGGCGCTGTGCGGTCCTAGCGAATTGCTAGGTGGGGTGTGGACGGCTCTTGTTCCCACCGCCGAAATGCGGCTTAATGCAGTTCCATTAAGGCGCGCATGAAAGGAACTACCCAGGGAAAGTCACCACAATCGATCTAGATCTGGCCGAGAACATTTTTCAAGTACACCGCGTTTCCGACGACGGAACTGCTCTGCTTAACGGATTTCTTTGTCTAGCGCAGTTGCTGTGGTTCTTCGAAATGCAACGCGCCCGCCCTGTCGGCATGGAAGCGTGCGCCACGAGTCGTTATTGTGCACGCGTTCTGACCGCCCTCGGACATGCGGTGCGATTGATGCCACCAATTATTTGAAGCCATACGTCAAGCGTGGAATATCTGACCCGGCAGATGCAGAAGCGATCTGCGAAGCGGTCAAGGACACTAACGGCTCTCCGATTCGATCACATGCTGGATAGGTTCCGGATGGTCTGGAAGATGCCGATATTGCGTTGAGCAGCCTAACGTGAGGATGGCCTCAGGCCGCGTGCCTCGCTTCACCTCTTCAGGATAGTTGCGTCGACCGGCCGGGCCTTCTGGAGTTTTCAGTTGACTGATTTTTATCATCACCAACAGGCAACAAATTTTGTACTCTTTGTTCAAGTCGATCCCACCAGGCTGGAGCAAACGGACTTGCCGGAACATACCTCAAATTTACGAGGCGCTCGCACCTCTTACTTTTCAAGGGGTATCGCCATCAAAGAGTAGCACAATTCCTTGTAGCGTATTTAGCCTCATCCGAGGCAAAAAATAGCTTGGCGTGCGCGACATCTCAAGCGTCACTCACACGCCCCATGAGAGCCTGCGCGTCGCGTGTTCTCCACATTTTTCGTCGATATTGCCTCATAATAAGCCCTCGCCAAGGACAACTTTTTCACCATCGGCGCTTTCATCAGCCCACCCCTCCCACACGGCGTTTAGCCTGATTTTACGAGAGGCAAAGCTGATGCTAAATACTCCATCTTGCTTTTCCATACGCGAGATGATGTGTTTCATCACCAGAAAACAAGTCTTGAGACTAACGTCGGATACACGATCCCAGTCTGCCTTTAGTAAATCGACAACGCCGCCGACCTCGACAATGCCGACCTTTTTATCAAGTACATTGATGCCTCAACATCGTGCCACGGACTGATCCTCATACGGATTGAGATCATTAGATTTCGTTGCCTCTACCCGCATCGCCTCCGAGATAACGCCTACGGCCTCTGCAATCTGGGGAGTTTCGCACGCCGCGGCATCATTAATATCAACACAAAATACGGTGGCACCTTCACGAGCGAACAGCCCGGCGGTCGCCTTACCGTTCCCGCCACCGGACCTACCGATACGGCGCCGACAATCATGGCCGTTATCCCGATAACCTGTCCGCTAATACTTTCCTCCTATTCAAATACAAAAATGTATTGGGACGCCCCCATGAGTAAACTATGCTCAAGTAATCACTTGTATATTGGTTTATACTTCGGGTGAGCCGCTACCCCTCTGAGCGTTGGCATCGCGTTGTAGTGAAAGGCGCAACTCCATTTTTTTTATTTTACCATAAGCATTTTTGGGCAACGCTTTACGAAACTCATAACGTTTTGGACACTTAAAGCCCGCCATCTCTTCGCGGCAAAACGCGTCGAGCGATTGTCGGTTGCACGTGACATAATCATCGACCACAACGAACGCAACGACCTGCTCGCCCCACTCAGCGCACCGCATGCCCACGACGGCGACCTCACGGAGGCCAGAACAACGCAATAGTACTTCTTCCACCTCTCTCGGATATATATTCGTACCGCCAGAAATGATCACATCTTTTGAGCGATCCGTCATCGTCAGAAAACCATACTCATCAAGATGACCAATATCTCCAGTCTTAAGCCAGCCATCCACAATGGTGTTTCTTGTCGCCTCGTCATTGCGCCAATATCCCTGCATCACTGTTGGGCCTCGCACGACGATCTCACCGGATTCGCCGGGCGGGAGATCGTGCATGTCTTCGCCCACAACGCGCAGTTCAATACAGGATTGCGCCGTACCGACAGAGCCAAGTCTGTTGCGCCATAGAGGATGGTTTTTATCCGAAATCATCTCCCGCCCAAGCGCTGAGATCGTCATTGGACTCTCACCCTGACCATATATCTGCACAAACTTCGGACCGAAAGCATCGAGAGCCTTCTCAATGTCAGTGACGTACATTGGGGCGCCACCATAGATGATCGACTTAATTCCATCACCATGATACCCGGCGACCTTAGCGGCCTCGACCAGACGGTTTATCATTATGGGAGCGGCGAAAAAAGATAACTCCCCTACATGACTGGCGAGCTCAAAAATTTCTAACGGTTTAAAGCCGCGCGAGGACGGCACAACGTGCTTGGCGCCGTAACGGACGTGAATGAAATTGTAGAGCCCCGCCCCATGCGACATTGGTGCAGCGTAAAGAATAGCATCATCGCTTGAGACTTGATCCACATCGACTGTGTAACAGGTCGACATGGCGACGAGATTGCCATGAGAGAGCATGACGCCTTTGGGCTTTCCCGTGGTCCCAGACGTGTAGAATATCCATGCAAGAGACTGCGCTGCCAAGCGCACCGGCGCGGTCAGCGCACCGCGGAACGTTTTCAACGCTGCAAAGGGCTGCCCGTCTACACCCAACTCCTGGCAGCCTACGATCAACGGGATGTCCTGCCCAAGGATGCCATCATCGGTGAACAAAACCTTGGGTCCGACGTTTTCCACGATCCAGGCAACCTCTTTAGGGTGCAGCTTGGCATTGATCGGCACGACAACAGCTCCGATCCACCAAGCGGCATAGAGTATCTCAAGATACTCCACCCTATTTTTTAAGCACAGCGCAACGCGATCGCCTGGGCCGACATGGTAATCCTCCTTCAAGCGTTCACCAAGCGCCGATGCGCTTTGTACGAACTGTATATAACTCGCCTGCATTATCCGCCCTTCAAATAGCGCCGGCGCGTCGGGCGTCTTTATCGCAGTTCCATAAAGCCAGCATGCAATATTCATTCGTGACTCACCTTATTTGAGATGCTAATCAAGTGTCAGACGCGCGGTCGGAGACGCCTGTCACTCGTGTATTGTAGACAAGCCCCAGATTGGTGCCTGGAAGTTGAATAAGCTCGGTCACATCGCTAAACTGGCGAAACACGACGCAAGGCATCGAAGCGCCGGTTGCATCAGCCGCGTAGTCTCTCGCCGCTAAACTGACAGACAAGTTGATCGGAAATGGTCCGCCCCTGCAGACAGTGCCGTCTCCATGTCTCGATTTTCCGAATTTCAGAATGTCTTCGTCACTCTGACTCTTGAGGGCAACGTCCATGACGAACATCGACGCATATCCCAGAGCCTCTGGTTTCAAAAATGCCAGGCAGCGATCGATCACGTCGCGTTCCTCCGCACAGAGTTTTCAATACCAGAATCCTGTTTGGGTGTATTGAAGTTCCGCGGATAGGCTTGGTCAGTACACCCAACATATTTACAAGTCGAAAATGTGAAGTTCTGTGAATGGACACCGCCTGTGGCGGAACCAAAATATTTGCCCGTATGCGCGCATGCCGTGCCTGGTTTCATATTAAAGTCCCTAAAGTTCCTATTTCGGCTCATCGCGAATATCCAAAATGTTCCGGCGCCCATTTGAATGGTCAGGGCGATGGGTGCCAGAGGCAAGCCGGTCGCTGGAAAAAAAGGACGACCGGTCGACTTAGCGCTGCATGCAGGCTCCGGACAGCGTCATGCTAATCGTCATTATGCGGCGATCACACAGCCCGACACATGAATTTAAATCGTTATCCTGCCTCTTCTACTCTGTTCCCATCAGGCACGACACTGCGAGACACGCGGATCACAAAATTCCTATCCCTACAGAAACTTTTTCAACCGTGCTTATAGTTGTAATTATGTTCTCCGCTGGCATTGATCAATCGTCTCGCATTTTCACTCAAAAGCCGCTCCAGCGTTGCGTCTTTCAACCCCAGCGCCCGCCACTCCTCGACCACCCTGTTATGATCCATGACGGGCCAGTCTGTACCCAAGACGATTTGGCTGGACAGGAGACTGTCCATGAACCGGCGCATCATTTCCCAACCGGAACCGGGCGTGCCAATATATTTAGGGGCGAGGCCACCGAACTCCATGTAGATATTTGGGTGTTTCCTTGCCATCGCAACCATCTCGGCAACATGCGGCCATCCGGCATGTGAGGCAACAAGCGTAAGCCCTGGAAACGCGCAGGCGATCTCGTCAAGGAGAATTGGGTTCTCCCCCGCCATCGGGCAGTCGGGGCGGTAATTGATCCCGGTATGGAGCGCGACCAAGAGCCCCTGCTCCATCGCCTTGGCGTAGACTGGGTAGAGCCGTTTGTCGTCGATCGTCATACCGAAAAAGGCAGGCTGGATCGAGAGACCGATAAACCCATATTCGGCACATTGGTCGATCTGCTTCAACGCCCGCGGGATCGTGAATCCCTCCAACGAGATCGCGCCGATCCCTGTGAACCGGTCCGGATACTGCTGAACCACAGCTGCGACGGCAGCGTTCAGGTGATCGGCAAGATCTCCATGCTCGTACTCGGCATGCATCACCGCATGATCGACACCGGCTGCATCCATTTGTCTAAGCAGCCCGTCCACATCGCGCACGGCATTGATCTTCTCACTTGTGCCGAGCACAGCGTCATATTGATCCATGTTCTCGGTAGGCGCCTGCCCCTCTGGCCAGAGCGCAATGGGTGGACGCACCCGGAAGTCAATGATCCGGACGTCGTCGATCGGAATTGTCATGATGATAACCTTAAGTCATTTCGTCTTAGCAAAATCATTTGCCTAAATGCTCGTCGAAAAACCGAACGATGACGTTATAAGCCTCTCGAGTTTCAGGAAATTCTGGATTGAACATTAAAAAATGCTCCATACCTTCAAAGACATGCAGATCGGCTTTGACGCCCAGGCGTGTTAGTTGTGCGTGGGTGGTAACGACGCTACTTAATTGGAAATCGCGGGTGCCCGTAATGAGTACAGAAGGTGGAAACCGTGCCATAACATCATTGTAACCGCCAGGCGCAGCAAGTGGGCTTTCTATGTCAACTCCCTGGAAATAGGAAATTGTCTGCGTCTCTCCGTCATAATTATGCCGCTCAAGCGCACCGTTCATATAAGCTCCGTCACTTCTCTCCCACGCAAATGCGGCATGATTTAACGACGTCGGAGCACCACCGACAAACATTCCGACGGCGCCCGGCAAAGGCAGATCTTCTTTAAGAAAACGAGCAATAGCCTGTGCTGTCAGCCATGCGCCTGCCGAGCTTCCATAAACCCCAATATTTTCGGGTTCATATTCTTTCAGTAGCTCGCGATAGACTGAGACGACATCTTCGCTAGCAGCAGGAAACCGATGCTCCGGCCCCATGCGGTAATCGATGCTAATAATCTTGATTTTGCCTACTGAACAAATCGGGATCGATTCCATACGACTGCTTATACGCGACCCCGTTGTAAATCCTCCACCATGAAGGTTTATCAGTACACGGCTTTTGTTATCAATTGCAACACCGTCAACCGGCACAAATATTTCAACATAAACACCGCTTATTGTTTTCGGCGTTATAGTTACGTTGTATCGACTTACAACGCTTTGATAGAGTGCGGTCTTGTAAAAGAACTCAGCCCGACATTTACGAATGTTGGGTATATCAGACATATCTGCACCCTCGAATGCTGGGCACGCCTCAAACGTAGCTGCTATGTCCCCTGAATACACATCGCGCCAACGCTTCAGCGCAGCACGACTCTCACCGCTCAAAAACACCGATTCCGGAAGATCGAAAGCAGGGACATGAATGCTCCCGTTCGGCTCGACATGAGGTTTTTGTGCGTCGTGCGCAAGCGCAGATGGTGAGAAAAAAGCGCCCCCCCCCACAAGCGCGGCACTAAATTTCGATAGAATGTTCATGGCACTAATTCCTTCAATTATTCATCCGCAGCGCGCGGCCTCTTGTTTGAGCTGCACCTTGTCAACCTTGCCGACCGGAAGGAGCGGAAGTGAATCGACAAAGCAGAAGCGTTTCGGGATTTTGTAATTGGCAAGATGGGCTTTGCAGAAGGCACGCAATGCATCTTCAGTCAGCGTTGCGTTGGCACCGCATTTTACGGGGATTACGTAGGCGGCGCCGACCTCCTGATAGAGCGGATCCGGCATGGCGATAACTGCCGCCATCCTGACCTGGTCATGGCTCTCCAGGAGAAGCTCGACCTCTCTGGGGTAGACATTATAGCCACCGGATTTGAACATGTCGGACTTTCGTCCCGCCAAGGTGATCGTCCCGTCCTCGCGCCAATGGCCGACATCTCCGGTCTTCAGCCAGCCATCCTCCGTATAGGCGCCTTTTGTGGCTTCAGCACGATTGAGGTATGCAAGCAGGAGATAATCACCCTTGAACTGCAACTCGCCGTCTTCGCCGACAGCACACTCGGAGCCGGCATCATTCATGATCCGGCACGGCATATCCGGATCGGGACGACCGACCGTCTCGGAGAGCTGGATGATATCTGCCCCCTCATCAGAATAGGTGACATTTGCCGCTGTCTCTGTGAGACCGTAGACATTCATCAGCCGCGGCACGATGGCCCTCAGCTTCTCGATGATCGGGACCGGTAAAGCCGCCCCACCCCAGGCGATCATCTCGAGAGAGGAAAGATCAGTTGTCACGAAGTCTGGATGATCGAGCAGCATCATGAGCATGGTCGGAACACAGAGGAGGACTGTGATCTTCTCTGTTTCTATCGCCTTCAGGACGGCATCAGGATCGAACCGTTCGTGGAAGACCAGCGTTCCGCCGGCAACCAGGTTGACACAGCAAGTATCGGCGACGCAAGCCACGTGATTGATCGGAAACGCGCACAGCATCTTCGGGGACTTGAGCCGGTAGTGCCGGTTCTGAACTTCAGCACCAAAACTCAGGCCATGATGGGATACAA
>TARA_R110002110_G_scaffold224922_1_pt1 | contig 19497 bp, 12 predicted proteins | sample TARA_R110002110 | Tara Oceans TARA_R110002110 (sample SAMEA4397330) | marine metagenome | biome: Polar Biome; feature: [SRF] surface water layer (ENVO:00010504); material: water (ENVO:00002006), including particulate matter (ENVO:01000060) such as... | depth 5 m
TGCGCCATATACAAGCACTATTTATACTTTTGCGGAAGTTGAGCTAATTGTATAGAAAACCTCATAAAACCTAAGATTTAAGAGTTTTTAAACACGGTAAGAGGAAGAGTCCTTTACCATGGTAGAAGAAATTACTTTTTGTATTCGATAAAAAAAATCAGAATCTGCTATGAAATTGGATAGGCGCTTCAAAATGCCTGTTTTTCATTCTCAAAAGACCGTTTTCTAAGAAGCTATTAAATTCCCTCGCCTGTTAGTAGTTTAAGCAAAGCAGTATTGAGGTAATAATTATCCCTGCCTTGTTTAAGCTTAACTAAAAACCCTCCACTAGCTAATTCATCCAGATACTTTGTAGCTGTTGGTCTGCTAACTTTAAGATCGGTTCTCAGATATTCAATTTTGCTATAAGGATGTTTGAAAAGATGATTAATTAAGTCCTGACTGTAAAAATTGTATTCACTTCTTATCCGGTGTTTGTAATCCAGCATAAGTTCTCGTATTCCGGTAACTACTGAAATAGTTTGTTTAGAGGTTTCAGCTACTCCTTCAAGCATGTATAAAACCCATGAGTGCCAATCTCCTTCAGTTCGTACATTTTGCAAGAGCCTATAATAATCTGGTTTGTTTTGAACTATAAATCGGCTTAAATAAAGTACAGGAATGTCGAGTAAGCCTTTCAATACAAGATATAGTATGTTTATAATTCTGCCAGTTCTACCGTTTCCATCATAAAAAGGGTGAATACTTTCAAATTGAACATGAACCACAGCCATTTTAATTAAGGGGTGTATAGGCGATAAATCATCATCATTGATATATTTTTCTAGGTTATCAAGAGCTTTATCAATTACATCTTTGCTTTGAGGAGGAATAAATATTATTTCTCCTGTTGCTGGATTAGTTAGTTTAGTTCCGGGTAATTTTCTTACTCCTGCGTCATTATCTTCCAGTACTTGCTGTATGGCTATGATGTGCCGAATGGTAAGTATTTCGTACTCTTTTATTAATTGAAACCCAATAGAAAGAGCTTTTGCGTATCGCTGTACTTCTTTTGTTACCTGATCGATTTTATCATTAGTCTCTAAGTCTGCTTTGTATAAAGCATCATGAGTAGTTACAATATTTTCGATTTCGGAAGAGTCTTTAGCTTCCTGAAGAGGAAGTGTATTAAGGATAATACCCTGATTAGGTATGGTTTGTGAAATTCCCTTCAACTCAGATAAAAAACGTTGAGCATTTAAAGCAGCTTTTAGTATTTCAGGGGTTTCCAGATCTACATTGGGGGGAAGTGGCTTCCATGTCCACTCTTGCGGTTCGGGTTTCATTACATGTAAACTAAATTCTAATTTGTTGTTGCATTGAATTAATATGCAAAAAAAAACCCATTTTCTTTACATGTTTTCTGAATATGTAAAGTATTTTCTAAATTTTTATCAGTTAAAGAAGAGAATAAGGTTTGCACGCTCAAAAATCGCATATCTAAGAGCATTTAATTTGGCTATGCAATCTATTCTGTTACCCAAATGTTACCCAAATCCAAAAACGGGCTTTTATAAAGTGCATAAAAAAATAAGCCCCTGAAGCGATAACCATTTACGCAACAAGGACTTATAATTTGTACACCCGACAGGAGTCGAACCTGTAACCGCCTGATTCGTAGTCAGGTACTCTATCCAATTGAGCTACGGGTGCATGTCAATAAATTATTGAGAGCCTTAAAGGTAAGGACTTCTTAAGCGCTTCACAATCCCTTTTTTGTTAAATTGAAGGTCAACGGTACAGAATAGCAACTATCTAATTAACGGGCATTTATAAATCAATCCCTCCTCCATTCTGTTTGGTCAAGACAGCGGATTTATTCAAAAGAATAACCTTCAAATACCAAACTTTTACTAGCATTCCTTTCTACTGAGTTTTGCTTTCCCTATAATCCTTTGAAAATAAAAGGAGAAGATGATCAACTTTCAGACAAAGACGGTTCGGCAGGGTATTAATAAAGCATATCTTAAAGTGGCTATTAAGCGTGCTGATTTAGATGCTTTTAAAGAAGAGGCTACGATATATCTTAAGAACCTTGAGCAGGCTGAAGGTGAAAGCGAAGAACATTTCAAAGGATATCTGAAAGACTTTCTCCAAAACACTTTTTACTCCAATGCTGAAAAATTGGTGAACACCAGTGATCGAATAGATTTGGCCATTTATTCAGGTAAATCTAATTCTTCTTCTGTTGATGTAATTATTGAAGCTAAACGGCCCGGCAACAAAGCAGAGATGATCAGCAAAGACAAGCTGAATCAAAAAGCTTTTCAGGAAGCGCTACACTATTATTTTGAGGAGCGCCAAAAAGGAAATGACAACATCAAGCAGGTAGTAATAACCAACTACACAGAGTTCTTTATTTTTGATGCGCAGGAAATTGAACGCCTTTTTTATTCAAAAAAGAAACTGGTTAAAGCATATCAGGAATGGAAAAATGACGGAAAAGTATCCGGTAAAACAGAATTCATTTACGGTAAGTTTGAAGAGTTTATAAAAAGCTCAGAAGGAACGCTTTCGGGGATTTATGCTGATCTGAACAGTTATAAAAAGCTATTGAGTGCAAAAGCAGAGGAAGAAAGTGATCGTAAATTAATTCCTCTGTTTAAACTGTTTTCCCCGGAGCATCTCACTAAGAAAAGCTTTGCCAATGACAGTAATTCTCTGGACAAAGGCTTTTATAACGAATTGCTTCATATTCTGGGATTACAAGAAGTAAAAGAAGGAAGCAAACGACTTATTCAGCGATTACCCAAAGAAAACCGCAATCCGGGTTCTTTAGTAGAAAATACCATTGCTACGCTAAAGTACGATCAGCATATGAATGAAGTGCGGGATGCGAAGATCCAGTATGGGGATAGCGAAGACGATCAGTTATTCGGTGTTGCACTGGAACTGGTAATCACCTGGATGAATCGGGTATTATTCTTAAAACTGCTGGAAGCACAGTTGTTGGCATATCATCAGTTTGACGCAAAGTTCAAATTTTTGGTGTTTAAGGGAATCATTGATGAATACGATGAACTGAATAAGCTCTTTTTCAGAGTACTTGCCCTAAAAAACAACGAACGTCCTGAGTTATTAAAAAATAGATTCGGACACATTCCCTATTTAAACTCTTCCCTTTTTGATTCTACCGCTTTAGAAAAAGCGACCATACAAATTTCCGGATTAGACGACAAAGCATCACTGCCGATTTACAACCGAAGCGTATTCAGGAAAAGTGCTAATCCGCCAAAAGGTTCACTTACTACTTTAGAATATTTACTGCGCTTTTTAGATGCCTACAACTTTAGTGCAGAAAGTTCCGGCGGGATTCAGACCGAAGATAAAGCGCTAATAAATGCCTCTGTGCTTGGATTGATCTTCGAAAAAATTAATGGCTACAAAGACGGCTCGTTCTTTACTCCGGGATTTATTACCGAATACATGGCGAGAGAAACACTCCGTAAATCGGTGGTTGATAAACTGAACGAAGCCTTTGATTGGGACTGTAAAGAGTTCGATGAATTGCACAGGAAAGTTGAAAGTAAATCGCTCGAAGAGGTAAATGCGGTCATTAATTCCATTACTATTTGTGATCCTGCGGTGGGGTCCGGTCACTTTTTAGTGAGTTGCTTAAATGAATTATTAGCGATAAAAGCAGAACTCAAAGTGCTCTGCGATGTGGAAGGGAAGCGAATTCCGCATTTGGATATCGAAGTTGAAAACGATGAGTTGGCGATTGAATATAACGGCGAATTGTTTGAGTACAAAGTAAATCATGAATGGAAAAACGAGATTGTTGAACGAAGCCACGCGGGGAAAGACCGCCAACGCATTCAACAAGCCTTGTTCCATGAAAAGAGATTTCTGATTGAACGCTGTTTATTCGGAGTAGATATCAATCCGAATTCGGTAAAAATCTGTCGCCTCCGCCTTTGGATTGAATTGCTAAAGCACGCTTACTACAAAGAAAACCTCACTATCAACGACCGTCATCCTGAACTTGTTTCAGGATCTTCTGAAAAGGCTACCAAGCCTGTACAGTCTCCAGATCAAGTTAAAGTAGATGCTTCGAAAGAAGAATATGTGCCATACTCCGAGCTCGAAGTACTCCCTAACATAGACATTAACATAAAACAGGGAAATTCACTGGTTAGCCGGTTTGGCTTGGACGAAGACCTCACCGCTATTTTTAAGAAAAGCGAACACTCGCTGGAGGACTACAAACAAGCGGTAAAGAATTACAAGGAAACCCGGGACAGGAATGAAAAACAGCGCCTGCAAAAACTGATAGACGACATAAAAGCCGAATACAGCGAAACGCTACTCAACAACAAGCCCATAAACAAAAAGCTGAGTAAAGAACGGGGCAAGTTAGAATTGATGCAAAATGAGGATTTGTTTGGCGGTGGAAAAGCCACCAAAAAGGAACTCACTGCACAGCAGAAAAAAGTAACGAATTTGGAAGAACAAAAAGCCGAGGAAGAAGCCGGAGCTTTTTACCGCGAAGCCTTTGAGTGGCGCTTTGAATTCCCGGAAGTATTGGATGATCAGGGAAATTATACAGGATTTGATGTAGTGATTGGGAATCCGCCATACAAAATGATTCAACCACATAATACACCCGAAAAAGAAATTGAAGTGATGAGGAGAAACTACCCAATCGCAGATTTTAAAATAGATTTATTCCATTTATTTTTTCAGCTAAGTGCAAAGTTGATAAGTGAGAAAAGGCGTATAAACTTTATTGCTCCAAGCTCATTATTGAACAACGTTTATGCAAATAACTTAAGAAGATTTCTTATTAATAGGTTGAAATTAGAAAGAGTAATGGTTACAGAAGAGCAAGTTTTTGAAGATGCTGATGTCCATACCGCAATATATTTTTTGACTAAAAAAAGAGAAGAGAATTATTTGATTGAATTATCAACTACACAAAATGATATAATTTCAAAGAATGAGGGTTTCGGTATTATTGACAATCAAACTTTCAATTCATTAAAGGGAAATGTTTGGAACCTTAAAATTAATGAAGGCAATAAATCAATAATTAAAAAAATGTCAAATGAATCCAATATTAAATATTTGTCTGATATTGGAAGAATAAATAGAGGTCTAATAAGTGGGGATCGATCAAAGTACTTTTCTGAGATTAAAGAAACTGAGAAGCATAGACCGATTTTAGCTGGTAGTGATATTTTAAGGTACAGCTATAAATCACCGAGTGAGTTTATTCTTTTCGAGCGGCCTAAAGGAGCGGGAGGATCTTGGGATGAAGAAATGCACTTAGCACCACATAAAATTTGTATAAGACAAATAGGTAAAGAACCAACGGCTTGTTTTTTAGATGAACCATTTGCTGTTACAGGAAATATTTTCACTGTGATGATGGAAAACCAATTCAAAGAAAAAATTACATTAGGTATAATAAATTCTAAGCTCATTAAATATTACTGGTCAACAATGTTCTATGATTATAAGAAGACATTTCCTCAAGTAGCTATTTTCAGTTTGAATCAGATACCCATTATAGATTTCCAAATAAATTCAGTCAATTTTTTAAATACACTTGTAAATCAAATCCTTGCCCTCAAAAAAGAAAACCCCGAAGCCGATACTTCAAAGTTAGAATCAGAAATAGACCATCTGGTGTACGAGCTGTACGGCTTAACCGAAGAAGAAATAGCTATTGTAGAGGAGAGTGTGGGATGAGTATGCGATTTTGGAACTTTAATAATAAAATAATTGTCAATTTCATGACAAAAGTACTATTTTAGATGACTTTTTCGTTTAACATAGTCCCATTTTATGAAGGAAAACGTGCAAACTTCTACACCATAATCATTGATGGAGAAGATTTACCTGAAGGAGATAAATTTCTGAGCAATGAAAGAGTTAACAAAAGTTCACATTTTAAAAAGTTGAAGCAAGTCTTTTTCAACTTATTGAATCGTTTTGGGGCAAGGCAACAGTTTTTTAAAGATGAAGGCCTTGCTGGTGATATGGTTAAAGCCTTTTATGTAAGAAGAGGTAATTTACGTTGGTACTGCTTGAGATGGAGTGAACAAATGGTAATATTTGGCAGTGGTGGTGTAAAAAATGTTAGAGCTACTCAAGATGATCCATATTTAAAAAATTGTGAATATGCGTTAAGATGGATAGACAAATGTCTTACTATTGCGCTTAAAGAAGGAAAAATTTCAGTGTCAGGAGAAGGGAAACTTTCTGGTGATTTGAGGTTTAATAAAGAAGATTACATTAATTTATAGTGTTATGGATATGAATAAAAGCAAACAAATCAGAGATAGCTTTGAAGCTCTTGAACTTGAAGAAAGTCGATTTGTGGACAATCAAATGTTTGTTGCTGCACAAATTCAAAACGGTTTGGAAAGAAAAGGATGGACACAAAAAAAATTATCGAGAGAATCAGGTTTGAATGAAAACGTGATCCGTCAGATTATAGCAGGGGAAGGAAATCCAACATTAAAAACGATCTCTGCAATAGAACAAGCTCTTAACGAAGAAGTTATTGTGGCCCCAGATTTCTTTATGGAAGAGCTGGAAGAAAAAGGAATAATTATTAGCGAATCTAACTACATGGATTTTTCATTTGGGGTTTCTGAAGAATTTACAGATTCCATGTTTACAGAAGGAGTTGAGTATTCTTTTGAATTCAATAAAAAAAATAATGATGAAGTTGAGTACTCGCCCTCAAATAACATGTACCCACTACCAAAAGCTAGCTAATTAGAAGAATGGAAAAAAAATTAAGTTTTGGTTTAGATTCTTTTAAGGTCAAATCCTTTGGGTTTAATTCTACCGAAAAACCAATTCGAAAGGATCGAATAAATTTTGATATACAGCTGAATATCAAATCGAAAAAAGATGAAAAAAAGTGTGTTGTTTTTTTACGTATCGAGGCAAAACATGGTAAACAACAGCCGATTAGCTTAGGTGTAATTGAAACAGAAACAATTTATAATCTTATTGGCGAAATACCATACAACAATGAAACTGAAACAGTACAGCTTCCAAATGAACTGATTGTTACATTTGTATCGATCAGTTACTCTACCACGAGAGGTGCATTATTGGTAAAAGCGCAATCTACAATACTAGCAGATGCTCCATTACCAATTATCGATCCAGTAAAGCTATGGGATCATTTTAGAAATCAAAATCAGCTTTGATCGCCCACATATTCCACGCATAGTATAGTAATATCATCAGATTGATTGGCTTTGCCGATAAACTTTAGGACATCAACTAATAAGCTACGCACTAATTTTTCAGTGTTATTATCCATATGCTTTTCCAGGAAAGCTTCCAGGCGAGGCTCTTCATACATGCTTTCGTCTTCTGCATTAGCTTCGGTTACGCCATCGGTAAACATCATAATCTTTTCACCGGGTTGTAATTGAAGTTCTTTGGTTTTGAATACAAAAGGTTCAATTTTACCAAGGAGTATTCCTTCCGTATTTTCGACTTCTTCTACTTTACCATTGGCACGCATAATATAGGGAAGGTTGTGACCGCCGTTGCAATATCGAACTTTTCCTGTTCGGGTATCCAGGATGCCATAAAGTACTGTTACGAATGTGGTGAAGTCACTTTCCGGTATCAACATAGAGTTTACTGTTGACAGGCATTCGGCCGGATCATCGATCTGCGAGGCGATGGCTTTGATCATAGTACGGGAAACAGCCATATAAATAGAGGCAGGAACGCCCTTACCGGAGACATCCCCAATTACAAAACCCAAGTGATGTTCATCCAGAAGAAAAAAGTCGTAGAAATCACCGCCCACTTCTTTGGCTGTACACATTTCCGCATATATGTTAAACTCTTTACGATGAGGGAAGGGAGGGAATGTCTGTGGTAATATCTTTTGTTGAATACGAGCCGCTGTTTCTAAATCTATTTTAACTGCATCCAGATTTACTTTATGCTGAAGGGCTTCATACATATATCTGCTTTCAGTAAGCCCTTTATCAATCGTCAGTTCCAAATCTTTAAAGTCGATGGGTTTGGTTACAAAATCGAAAGCTCCTCGGTTCATAGCTACTCGAATGTTATCCATATCACCGTAGGCAGAAACCATAACTGTTTTCAGCATGGGATTATCTGTTTTCTGAACTTCAGAAAGTAGGGTGAGCCCATCCATCTTAGGCATGTTGATATCTGATAAGATCAAGGAAATATCATCAGAATTACTAAGTAAGTCTAAGGCTTCTTGGCCATTTTCAGCAAAACAAAATTCATATTCTTCCTGCTGTATTTGCTTTCGAAAGCGTTGAAGGATCAACATTTGTAAATCAGGTTCGTCATCGACTACCAGTATTCGGTGCTGTCTCATAGTAAGCGTTTTAGCGATCGGTTAGTTTTGTTCTTTAATAAGCTGATGGAGTTCCTGTTTCAGGAAATCGAAATCAATTGGTTTGGTAAAAAATTCCTTAGCTCCGGATTTTATTGCACGATCATAATTCTCTGCATCGCCATAGGCCGAAATCATACTTACCCGAATGTGTGGATACAAGCGCTTAACTTCCTGAAGAAGATCTAGTCCACTCATACCCGGCATATTTATGTCCGAAAAGATATAAAGTACATCAGGTGGTTCTTTGCTGGCCAGTAACTCGAGTGCCTCATTGCCGGAAAAGGCAAATTCTAATTCAAATAAGCCTTGGCGGAGTTCTTTTCTGAACTTTTGTAGAAAGAGCATTTCAACATCTTTTTCGTCATCTACTACTAAAAACTTCATTGGTTTCCCCATAATTGTTATTCTTTATTCTTTAGTTAGTGAAATTCTAAAAATAGTGTATTCGCCCGAGTTAGAATCGATATCCAAACTGCCACCGTGGGCTTTTACAATGTCGTTGGTAATAGAAAGCCCCAAACCCGTTCCTTCGGTTCCTTTCTTGGTCGTAAAAAACGGCTGCATAATTTTATCTTTCATCTCGTCAGAAATACCCGGACCATTATCTTCAATTTCTACCATAACCTTCCCGTTTTCTGATTTGGTACGGATAGTCAATTTTGGCTCATACTTCTCACCTTTCTCTTTTTCCTTTTCACTCAACTTCTCCCGCATCGCATCAAAAGCATTATTACTGAGATTCACGATCACTCGTGAAAAATCTTCCGCAATTAACTGTACATCTTTTATTGATTCGTCGAGTTCAAATTGCATATCCACATTGATAGGATTTTTGCCTGCCCTCATCCCGTGAAAGGAGAGATTGACGAATTCTTTTACCAAGGCATTCAAATCCGTTGGCTCCAGTTTGCCCGTGCCGCCCCGGCTGTGTTCCAGCATAGATTTTACGATGGAATCTGCCCTCGAACCGTGCTCGTGGATTTTCCGGAGATTCATCTCGATGTCATGCAAAATCTCAACTGCTTCATCTACTTTTTCACGATCTTCGGCTGAAAGTTGATCGCTGATAGCTGACAGCTCGTCCTTCGTCTCCTCAATCAATTCCACACTCAGCTCCGAGAAATTATTCACAAAATTCAGCGGGTTTTTGATTTCATGGGCGATACCGGCGGTAAGTTGGCCAAGAGAGGCAAGTTTTTCTTGTTGAACGAGCTGCTGTTGCATGGTTTGGAGTTCGCTCAATGTTGCGTTAAGCCGCCGATAGGCAGAAGCGTTATCAAGAGCTATAGCGGCATAGGTAGCCAGATTTCGTAACAAATTTACGTGATATTCAGAGTACGCATTTTCTTTAAAACTTTGGGTAGTGATAACACCAATTACCCGGTTTTGCTGCACCAGTGGTAGATAGATTACCGATTTTGATTCCTCTCCCGCAACAGGTGGCTTATACGAGTTAATATATTTTTTAAGTTCAGTTGAATAATCGCCGATGATGATTTCTTCTTTGTTTTTGAAACACCACACAGCCAGCCGATTTTCTTCATCAAGCCGGTTCACATAGGGCGGTAGCATCTTGCCTTTCTCTTTGGTAGCAGGGAAATCGAGGCAGTTTTGCTCCTTGTTATAAATTCCTACACCGAAGATGGCGGCATCCATCAGGGCATTAACGTTTTCATAAATAGTCTCGATGATCTTGTCAACCGAAAGAGTAGAGGTAATGGCACGGCCAATCGTGCTGAGCTGTTCGGTATCTGCACGCCGTTTGTTTTCGGCTTCAGCACGGAGTTCGGCCTCCCGCAATGCCGTCCGTTCTTGTTCTTTCCTGGAGATACGTTGCCTTTGAACTCGGTCCACGCCAAACACTGTAAAACCTAAAAGCCCTGTAAAAAGTCCATAAGCCCACCACGTGCGGTACCAAGGCGGTAATACCGAAAGTTTAATAGAAGTACCTTTATTATTCCAAATCCCATCGGCATTAGCAGCTTTTACACGAAAAATATAAGAGCCTGGCGAGAGATTAGTGTAGGTTGCCGAGCGACGTGTACCTGCCTGTACCCAATCTTCATCAAAACCTTCCAGTTGGTAGGCATACTGGTTTTTCGCAGCGTTGGCGAAGTGAAGAGCCACGTAATCAAAAGTTACTTCGTTTTGATTGTGGGTAAGGGTGATTTTCTCAGTTTCAGTGAGGGGTTTTGTAAGCGGAGACTCGAGCCCAACGGGAACCGGTTTATTAAAGAGTTTAAATCCGGATAGTACAACCAGTGGAGGAATTTCATTAATGTGCAGTTGTTCAGGTGTAAAAGCAGTAACACCCTTGCCACTTCCAAAATAAAGCACACCTCCTTTGCCTTTTGCATAGGCATTTTGGTCATATTCGAGAGCCATCAATCCATCATCTAATCCATAATTTCGGAATATTTTTGTTTCCGGATCAAAATTGGAAATCCCTCCATTTGTACTCATCCAAAGCGTATTATTATTGTCTGCAAGCAAACCATATATAGTATTACTTGACAGACCATCTTCTTCCGTAAAATGGGTAGCTGTATTTGTTGTAATGTCATACCGGTTTAGCCCGCCATTTTGTGTGCCTACCCAAAGAACATCAGGTTCATTCTCTGTCTGTGTTAAGCTGGCTATTTGGTTATGATTAATGGTGGTGATGTCTTTTGAGTTGTAAACGGAAGCAACCGTGGCTTCTCCTTCGGGGGTTATGCGAAGTAACCCGTTGTTAGTGCCGGTCCAAAGAATGTGTTCAGCATCTTGATGTAAACTTAACACAGCAGGGTCAAATTCAAGACCTAACGCTTCTTTTGGTAAAGGAATGTGTTCGAATTGTCCTGTTCTGGTATCAAAAAGGTCGAGTCCTCCGATGCTTCCAACCCAAAGTATATTTTTGTCTGCCGCCGTAGGAACGAGGGCAAAAAGGGCATTGCGACCTCGATTTTCTTCAAGCTGGGGATGTCGAAAACGAGTGGCTTTTTTTGTTGTACGATTGAATAGGTTGAGCCCGCCTCCTCCACCTACCCAAAAATTACCGTCTCCATCTTCGGTAAATGTTCTTAGTGAGCCGAACAGGATGGTGGTAGAATCTTCCGGATTAAATTTATAACGATTTGTTTTGCCGGATTTAATGTCAAACTCGGTAAGGTAGTGACCTGCTGCTCCCACATCGCTGCCCACCCATAACGTTCCTTCTTTATCTTCGTAAACGCCCCAAACAATGCCAGGAGCAATAGTTTGGTCATTTTCAGGATTGTTGCGTAAATGAGTGAAGTTAACGGCCCCGGGGTTGAACGCATTCAGTCCTTCCGTTGCTGTGCCTACCCAAATGGTTCCTGAGCGATCTGCAAAAAGGGATTGTACGTAATCTTCACTTAAGCTGTGAGGGTCTCGGGGATTATTTCGGTAAGAAGTAAACTTCTCTGATTGCATATCAAACCGTGCTAAGCCGGTTCCAGGGCCTCCCACCCAAAGTACATTGGGGTTATCCGGATCAGGAACAACCTGATGAATAAAATTAAGTGGGTTGATATTATCTCCGTCATTCGGAGCGATATGGTATCGTTTATAGTCGCCTGTTTTGCTGTTCAGGTGTACCAAGCCGTTTCCGGTAGCCAACCAAAGGGTACCGGGATCATTGGGAGAGAGGTATTGGTCCAATACATTTTCAGGACGCCCATAAAAACCATCGCCTTCAGACTCAAATAGAAAACGGGTAAATTCTTCGGTTTTCGGGTCAATCCTGGTGATGCCGTTCCCTGTTCCTGCCCAAATAAAACCTTCGTTATCTTGGTTAAGCCAAAACACAAGATGGCTGGAAAGGGTATTCAGGTCATCATGAACGTGAGCATATCGGGTGAATATGCCATCTTCTCCGGCGCGCATCCGGTTCAGGCCATCTCCCAATGTGCCTACCCAAAGGTCGCCATTGCTATCTTCAAAAGGCATAAATGAGCGGTTGCTCGAAATACTTGTAGAATCGTCAGGATTATGAACATATTTCTTAAACGTTCCGGTAGCCTGATCTAAGCGATTAAGCCCTCCGCCTTCTGTGGTTACCCAAATGTCTCCATTTGATGCTTCAGTCATTCCCCAAACCCAGTTTTCCGACAGGGATGTAGTATCAAAAGGGGTTTGACGATACACTTTGAATTCATGGCCATCATAACGGTGCAGCCCGCCTTGAGTGGCAATCCAAAGGAATCCTTTGCTGTCCTGCATAATAGTGTTTGCACTGGCTTGGGTCATACCTTCTTGCAGCCCAATTTGTTCAAAACGAAGTGAAGGAGCCTCACTTTGTAAAATAGTGGGCTTAATTTCCTGCTCCGTCTGTGCCAAAGCAGATGTAGCTGCCAACACCATCACGGCCAGAAACTGAGCGCCTCTTATTAAAACTTTTTTCATTAAAAATTTCATTGTTTATCCATCTTCGGATAGTTTAATGGTGAAACATGTACCCTCGTTTTGGTTGGTGGAAACTTCTAACACTCCGCCATGTGCTTTTATAATATCGTTTGTAATGCTTAATCCCAACCCTGTACCTTCGGTGCCTTTTTTGGTCGTGAAAAAAGGCTGTAAAATTTTGTCTTTAATAGCATCGGGAATTCCCAGCGCATTATCTTCAATTTCTATGAAAGTTGCTTGATTCTTAGTGAAAATTCTGACAATTAGTTTAGGAGTGTACTTTTCACTTTTCCCTTTTCCCTTTTCACTTAACTTCTCCCGCATCGCATCAAAGGCATTGTTACACAAATTCACAATTACCCGAGAAAAATCCTCGGCAATCAACGGCACTTCGCCAATCGTTTCATCCAGCTCATAATTTAAATCTACATTAATAGGATTTTTTCCGGCTCGCATCCCGTGGAAGGAGAGATTCACAAATTCTTTTACCAAGGCATTCAAATCCGTTGGCTCCAGTTTGCCCGTGCCGCCCCGGCTGTGCTCCAACATAGATTTTACGATGGAATCTGCCCGCGAACCGTGTTCATGAATTTTTCGGAGATTGGTTTCGATATCAGCTAAGATTTCGAGTGCTTCATGTACTTTCTTACGATCTTCCGCTGAAAGCTGATCGCTAACCGCTGACAGCTCCTCATTTATCTCCTCAATCAATTCCACACTCAGCTCCGAGAAATTATTCACAAAGTTCAGCGGATTTTTGATCTCGTGAGCGATCCCGGCGGTTAGTTGGCCAAGGGAAGCGAGTTTTTCTTGTTGGATGAGTTGTTGCTGGGTAGCTCGGAGTTTTTTTAGTGCAGCATCTACATTTCGTTTAGAGATTTCCAGCTTGTTGAAATCCTCATACCGGTCATAGGCAAGTGAAAATGCTTCAGACAGCGATTTGCCAAGGTCGAGACTCTCATCAGAAAGAGGGCTTGAATTTCCTATGTATAGCATACCCTGTTTGAACGGTAAAAAATGAAGTTCAAGGTTTTCTGGTGCATCTCCGGCCTCATATTTTTCTTTTGACTGAATGAATCCCAGTTTGATGAGATTTTCCGCCCACTTGGTGAAATCTTCTTCATTCCAGTGTGCTAAATAGATTTTCTGATCTCGCCAGGATGCCAGTGCATTTTCAGCCAGTGATATGCCCTCAAATGGAAGGTGAAGGACGGCAATCGAATCCCCTTTGGGAGTACTCAGATACGTATGGATTATTTTCTTTTCTTCATCCATAATAAATACCCCACAACGAATAAAGGGGATGTTAAGATTTTTGAGTTCATCCCAGATTAGCGGAGTAATTTGTTGCAGGTCTTCAGCACTTCTCATAGATGCTATTTCAGCACGGATACGGTCGAGGGAGGCTTGCCGGGAGGCTTCCAGTGCGAGGTCTTCAACGACCTTTCGTTTCTGTTCAAGCTCCTCAATGGTCTCTTCAAGGAGAATCGACGTAGTTCGTTTTACTTTTTCGGTTCTTTCCAGCTTGAATTCCAGAATCGTAAGTTCTTTGTCCATCGCTTTTATTGCTTTTGCGATAGATTCTCTCTCTTCTGCAGTGAGCCCCTCGGCATTGTTAGTGAGATCTACTATGGATTTTAAATGCGAATTCATTCCGGTTTTTTGAAAGAAATATATACAATCGAATGAGAATCGCTACATTTATTTATGCATTTCGTTTTAGAAAAAGTCCGATCCATTCTTGAAGTTACCTTTCAGCCAGCACGACCAATGAGCACGTATTATTATGAAATTCATGTTTCCCTTTGGTGGCCTTGCCCATTTCCCCGTAACTGAAAAAACCGGCCATCGGTGCATTCCAAACCTCTTTTACACTGTTGATTTCTTCACTGACCATAGGGCCAAGTGAAAGGTGGCGTGCTTTGCAGGAAAACATTATCATAGCCTCGGCATTGGGAAGCTCATTTTCTTTAACCGTTTCACATTCTTCAATAACTTTTTCTATGACGTCATAATCAGGAGGAAGTGAAAAGCGGATTTTGGAGCCTTGAGGAACCCCCCCGGCACAGATAAGGGATCGGTCTTCTTTATTGGCAAAAAGAGGGGCTCGAATAACCGGCTCGGCTCCCTCCCTTTGAAGCTGCATGGGAAATTCAGACCCTACATTCATAATAACTTCCGTCCATTCGTCAATATTCTTGTTCACACCCATGTATTTTATCACAACATCTAGGGCGGGTTGATCATCAATGGTATAGACTACATTACCCTCGCTCTTGGTGATGGTTCTTACAGTACCCACGGGTTGCCATCCGCTTGTAGCCAGACCGGCAACCTGCACATGATCTTCATCCAGGATGATCGCCACGAGTCCATCGATATCGTATTTTCCATTAGTGAAAACATATGTGCCCGTCATCGTAAAATCATCCCCAGCCAATCCCCCAAATATGGTTACTTCCGGTCCAATAGCATCTTCAATTCCTTTTACAATCATTTCACCGTCTGTACTGATTCCACCCGAAGCGACAATAAAAGCAGGATTACTGAATGTTTCTAATCCCTTTTTCCCAATTTCAGTTGCAATGTTTCGGGTTTCTCTCTCCCCGGTTTCGAGATGAGTTACTTTAAAATGCTCCGGTTTGATATCGAGAAGCATTATGGCTGTAGATTCTTCCCCGATTTCTCCGTCTATAAACTCACCGGCTGTAGTGGCACCAAAAATAGCAATGTTTTTCTCTTCAAGAAGTTTGCAGATCGCTTCCCTGTCCTGTTTTATCGATAGAAAAACAATGGCTAAAGTGGGTGAAAATCCATCATCGGCAGCATCTTCCAATGCAGCTTTTATTTTTTCTACTGAATCGCCTTTAATTGATTTTGCTTTCATTTGTTTTCAAGGTTTTGTTGTTTGATTGAACAGGCCTCTGTGTTGTATCGCTGGTTTATTTGCCCGTAAATTTATTTCATTTCTGTGGATGCTTCAACGCCAAAATCGGGTTCTGCGCATCCGCTATGAACGGGCTCAGCCCAAAACCAAGGATCATCACAAAGTCACTCATAATCAGAGCCCCTTCAACCCAGCCCTGCTCCGGCGACCATGCTTCGTTGCAAACGTACACATTTTCTGCGGGATTGTATATCTGAAAATAGACGTCATTCAGGTCATCCACGTTCATCTTGTATTGATGATACCCGTATCCGTAATCACCCTGGCCCCAAACCCGGTAGGTGCTCAGCACCGGTATGGGAACGGAGGGATCATCTTCGTTAAGGCCAAACACAAGTTTGATCTGTTTCATCATTTCGTTGACAACATTGACCGAACATGGTTTTGTGTTTGAAGGATTTACAGGAAATTCGTCCGTCTGGTACATCTCCCCGATATTCTGCAGCTCCATCCAGAAATTGCCGCGGATGTAGTCGGTATATTGCGTAATCGCCGCCGGGCCGGTATAGTTTTTATCTTTTTCATTGTCTGACGGAAACTGGGAAAAGCTGTAGAGCGACCCCATGGGCAGGTCTGTAAAGTTCGGGCCGTTCAGAATATTGATGTTCTGGTTTTTGAGCCACCAGCGTTCACTAAAATAGAGGCCGATTTTTGTCAACTCCATGTTCTGAACCGTATCTACGGTATCCATAAAGAGAGTATTTTGGGAAAGCATGGGTGATTGCTTAGCCAGTTGATTCATCGGCTCTTTAGGAATGGCAAGAATCACCTTCGACGCTTCGTACGTTTGTTGAGACCCGACAGCAGTAATTGTAGCGCCGTTTTGCCCGATCGATTGAATCGTTTCATTGAAAACAAAGGTACCCCCTGATGATTTTATCGCATCTTCAAGACTCGAAGGCAGCGATTCGAACCCATTTTTCAATGTGAAAAAGGAGACGGATGGAAAATCAAACAGGATCTGAAGACCCTCACCCGCGTTAATGTACGCTTCATAAGGCCCCATAAAGCCCATAACGTGGGTAAGCATACTCAGCGCCTCTTCAGAAAGCCCGGTTTGCCGAAGCATAGCCCAAAATCCCCATTTATTGAGGGGGTAGGGAGTGCCCTTCGAATCTTTAAACGTAAAGCTGTTTCGGAATTTGATCCAGTCTGCGGGAGTTTGTGGAGCGGAGGCATTGCCATTCTGCTCAAGAATCTGGTTCATTACTTCTTCAAGAATATTGGTAGGCGATTTTCCCTTCTCTTTGTGGTCTAAAGTATAGAGCTTCGACCAGAGTGCGTTGTTGTTCGCTTTTGCTTCATCAACAGTGAAGGATCGCCCGCGTGCATAGTACCGGTTGTTTCCGTCTCCCATAACAAATGGGACGGTCTCCAGGCCAAAATTCCGGATCAGTTTCCAGAGATGCTGCATCCGTTTTACACCCGGATATTTCGGATTGGTTTCCGGCACAAATCGCATGCCACCTTCCTCATCATGTACAGTAACCGGATCTCCATTCGAATCCTTAATGTCCACAAAAGTGGTTTGCAGGCGTCCGCCGGAGCGGCCAAGTTTTTCGGTAATTACCACATTCAGGCCGGGGTTGTTATTCAGCAGGCGGTATGCGGCAAAGAGTCCGCTTACACCGGCTCCAACGATGAGAACGTCGCAGGGAACAGTATTGACTTTAAGGTTTGGCATGGTGTGAAAGGGTTGGTTAGCTATTTGTTGACGAACGGTTTCCAGGCGATGGGATAATCACGTTCATTCAGGTTGATGTTGACCATGTAGGCCGATTCTGTATCGCCGCTGATCTGCTGCAGTACATTTTGCAGATCCTGTACGGTATATACATTTGCGCTTTTTGCATTCGGCGCGTTGTTGGAGAATGCGTTCATTAGGCTCACATAATCCCACTCCTGCAGAATATTGGCCTCCTCGAAGGGAGCTTCTGACCCCTGCTGGTAGGGAGCGGGGTTCAGCAGCATCTGCTCCACACCATATACTTTATTATTAAGAACAAACACAACCGTGTTGCGCTTTTCCATAACCATTGTGGAGACTGCCTGGGCTGTAAGTTTAAAAGCGCCGTCACCCACAACCACAATTGCCCTGGTTTGATTGGTAAAAGAGGCACCCAGGCCGGCCGGCACACTCCACCCAATGGAAGCCCAGATGGTTTGTGCAAGGAAACCGTTTTGCCGGTCAATTTTTAGTGAGGATGATCCTCCAAAAGTCGAAAGCCCAACATCCGCAACAATCAGGTTATTGGCAGAGATGTTGTGGTTGAGTACATTAAAAAAGTGATCGTAAGAGATAGGATTGCCGGATGGCGGCATCGCAGGCGGGGTCGGAGGCGTGGGTTCCTGCCAGACCGGAGTGTACCCGTTCACCTCAATCAGGTTCAGGAGTTCCTCTATCAGGTTTTCAAGAGAGACCTGAACAAACAGATCATCCTCGATTTTTACCATGTTACGCGCCGCCTGAACGGTAGCGATCACACCGGGTGAATCCGTTGGCGTTCCGAAAACATTCAGATCCGTGTTCCACACACCAAGTGCGATGAGGCAGTCGCAGCCATTTAAAAACTGTTTTGTATAATCAGTGGTAAAAACCCCATCGTGCATGCCAATGAACCAATTGTTATTCTCCGGCACAACGGCCTTGCCCAACAGGCTGGTGGCGAATGGAGCCTTAACCACGCCTTGCAAAGCGTTGAAATTTGCCTGCTGCTGATGTGTTTGGATCTCTTTGCCGATCCAAAAAACCGGTTTCTTACTTGCCGACAGCATATTGTAAATAGAATTTGCCGCAGATTTTACGGCTGTAACAATCTGCTTGGCATATTTATTGGGTGGATTGGCCGAGGCCATCTGTTCGAGAACACTAAAAGGCTCATAATCGGGAACAGGAATAAGGTTACCCTCCGGCGCTACACAGGGCATGTAGTAACAATCCTCCATGATCTCAATAGCAACCGGCTTGTTTTTGCTGATGCAGGCGGAAAGCGCAGCGTCAATCTGGGCAGGAGCTGTGACGGGATTTGAAATTTTTTCATAGGCTACGGTTACAGGCCCGTAAACGGTCCGGTTGGTATCGGCTGTACCTACATTGTGATGATAGAGTTCGGCGGCATTAACCTCGTCCAGAAGTTTGGAGTTGCTGAGGGTACCGATAATGGCAACAACGGGAATATTCTCTACGAACGAACCGCCAATGGCATTCAAAAGGCTGAATGAACCAACGCCGGTTGTCACTGCCACTGCTCCCAATCCGTTGGCTCTTGCGTATCCGTCGGCGGCATAACCGGCATTTAACTCATTGCAATTTCCGATTCGCTTCAGGGAGGATTGGGTATCGACGATTTCGAGGAAGTCGCTGGTATAATCGCCGGGAACAGAAAAAAGATGGTTCACGCCCAGTTGTTGCAGCCGGGTTGTCAGGTAGGTTCCGACGATGGATTGATTTGACATAAAGAATAAAGTTTTGATTTGATAGTCTTTGTCACCCTGACGCAAAGATGCTCATTTATTATTGATGAACCGCTCCTGAGAGAATCCGGAACTGCGAGGGTTGCAGGCATAATACCAATTTTTCCAATTAAAGTATAGGATCGCTCATCATCGTGTCAAACACTTCTGCATTTGGAGCATTGATTTTATCTATTATTTCATTAGAAATAGATTCACTAATTGCATTACTTTGTTTCATAATACCTAGTGTAAAGTCAATGTTCATTTGTCGGTTAAAAGCTATCGGATA
>TARA_R110002110_G_scaffold115322_2_pt1 | contig 19454 bp, 12 predicted proteins | sample TARA_R110002110 | Tara Oceans TARA_R110002110 (sample SAMEA4397330) | marine metagenome | biome: Polar Biome; feature: [SRF] surface water layer (ENVO:00010504); material: water (ENVO:00002006), including particulate matter (ENVO:01000060) such as... | depth 5 m
AAATATTAATGAGGTCCCAATACCCAGTGAATCTGAATCAGTTGCTATATCCCCATCTTCATCGATGATAGTATCTGATCGGGTTAACTGTATTAAATTTTCATCACTTAAAGTAACCGCATCATCTGGATCTGTGGCATCAGGATGTATCAAAGCTCTAATTTGATCCAAAGTAACCATACCATTGCCATCTACGGAAACAGTGAATACAACAATATCCCCACTGATACGACCTTCAATAATGGTACCATTCATATAAAGTAGAACATCTTCACCTGTTGCGGTGTCATCTAATCCACTATCTGTGCCATTTCCATCTGGAATACCTAATGTGTATTGTGTCGTGATGCTACCAGGGCCATCAGCACCATACTGGCTTGTGACATTAAAGGCACCAGAAAAATCAACAGAAGCATTTATATCGAGATTTGTTTCATCCACGATTAGGATACTGTCGTTATCGCTACGACTTTCTACCGTGATACTAGGAACATCATCTACAATGGTGACAATAATATTGGCACCAGCAGCATCCCCATCAACATCTTTGAATGAGTAGGCAAAAGTTTCTATGACTTCATTATTGCCCATACCTAAAGGATGATTAATATCATTTAATAATTCATAGGTGAAATCACCTTGAGAAAACCCACCACTATCTGTTGTATAAATCGTAAGTAGCCCGGCATCAGTTTGTATCGTCCAGATAGGATCACCTGATTTGTCTGTTGGGTATCCAGGTATGGATAAGTCTGTAATAGTGACAGGTTCATCGCCTAAGTCATCATTGGCTAAAAAATTACCAAATAGGATTAATGGGCTATTGCCAGGATCACTGCCATTAGCTAAGCTACTTTCACGAACCAGGAGTTTTTCACCCTCAGCGTCAATGTCATCATTATTTGCATTAGGCAAACGGTCTATGGGTTCTTCAGGGGCGATTAGAGGTAGCTCAACAGGCTCGAATTTTATTGGAGGCGCGCCAATATCAAGATCTCTAGGCTGACTTAGCACATCTGCACTACGAACATCGTGACTTAAAACAGGTGGGCCACCACCGCCTTCATTACCGGAGGCCCCAGCGGATGCGCCAGCAGCAGATTCATCTAAAGCTTCAATATCTTCAATACTAGTGATTTCATCACCACCACTTTCTTGCTCTTTTTTCTCTTCTTCTTTCTTTTTCTTCTTCTCTTCTTCAGAGAGAGCTTCAGTTTCTGTTTCACCTTCCGCAGCTTGGTTTATGGCTGTCGTATCTGTAGAAGCATCTGGTGCGACGTTAGTTTCTTGGGGCGTAGAAACATCATCAGTAGCGCCTTCTTCAGATTCATTAGAAGTATCTTTTGGTTTGACCTCAGGATTGTTGTCTACTTTTGTCTTGAGTTGCGCATCTATTTTAAAAGAATTGTCTGACTGATTTTCAACCTTGTTCTCTTCTGGCTCAGCATCTGGCCCTAGGCTAGCAAAAGCTTGTTTCATTTTACTAAAAAAGGAAGTGCTGCCATTAGCATTATCACTAGCCTTCTCATTCGACTTTTCAGCCTGTTGGTCTGTCGCATTGACTGGTTTGTTAGAATCATTCTGGTTGTTATCGCTCATTGCTTGCCCCGTTTAAACCAATTTTGGTGAATCTTCACGCATTAAATAAAAATCGCGCATGTTATTAATAAAAGCATTAAAACTTTCTATTAGGAATTGGACATTAGTATTAGCAATAAGTTTCCTGATATTAATGTCGGCTTTTGGGGCAACAAAATGACGAATTTAATGGCCGATGGTACTATTTTGGTCAGTATTTTTTTAATTTATTTGAGTTGAAATTAGAGTGGCTGGTGTAGGGGGAGTATTTTTTGTAGTAAAAATAGGTGCTAGTGCAAGTATTATTATCCAAAATATCTAATGGGGCCAGCTTGGATGGGTCTAATAGATTAGACTTTGGTCAGTGCGCGGATTGTTTGTTCTTTCTCTTGCCAAAGCCCATTTACCCACTCTCCAAATTGATGCCGCATATGAGGGTTATCTAAATCTTTCCAAGACAAAAATACGTTTGGGATTTCCCTTTGTTTGACATCCACTTTGGCAGACTGAATTTTGCCACACAGGAAATCCCAAAATGTTGGAATACCATTGGGATATACGATCGTGACATCTAGGACATGAGTTATTTTTTTATCCATAGTATATATTGCATTCGCAAACCCACCTATGCGTGGTCTCAACAAGTTCGGATAGGGTGATTGTTGCTTTTTTTGTTTTTCAGGAGTAAAACGAGTGCCTTCAAGAAAATTTAATATAGACACTGTATGGTGTTGAAATTTAGCACAGGTTTTTCTCGTTGTTTCGAGATCTTTGGTTTTTAAGCTGGGATTTTTGGCTATGGCTGCTTTAGAGTGTCTCGCCATGAATGGAAAGTCCAATGCCCACCAAGCAAGTCCAATAACAGGCACCCAGAACAATTCTTTTTTTATGAAGAATCGGATAAATGGTGCTTTGTGTAGAAACAGTTTTTGTAGGATAAGTATATCTGCCCAACTTTGATGATTACAAATAATAAAATACCAATCCTCTAATTTTAAATGGTTGATATTGGGCAGTTGATAATCAGTATTATGGGTTAAAGCCATTGAGAGATTGTTTGTTTTGATCCAATGATTAGCAATCCAAACTAGAACTTTATCTATAGTGCTTCGCATTTTAGAGGTGGGTGCCATTATTTTTAAGAAAATAAATACATATAGTGGAAGACACCAAAAGACAGTGTGTAAAGTTAAAAATAAGGCGTTTAAAACACCTTTTAAGGTGGGGGGTAATTTCTTTAGCATGAATATCTCAAAATAGGCTTTTTCTAAAAAACGAAAATAGATAGCTCCAATAAAGGTAGAACCATTTTTTCGTCATATAAGCTTCGCTACCGTTGTTACAAAAATTACATTTACAATAAGTAAACATTAAATTTTGTGCTGTGCAATCAAAGCTTATTCTTTGTAAAATTAGCTCTACCTTTATTGCAGGTGCTATACCAAGCGCTAAATTAAAACAAACACTTGTATTAGTCAATAAAGTTTTCATGTGTTCATATTTTGACCAACACAAAAACCGCTGTAATAATCAGTGAAATATGACTTACCCACAAGTCATTCACGTGCTTGTCCCTAAAAATTGTGAGTTATACACTCATTATTTTGAAAGCTCACCACACTAATAAGTTGGTTGGATAAAATAAAACTTGGATTTAATTTTTATGTTTTAGATTAATTTTGTGTTTAAAGTAAGTCATAATTGCCCAATACAAATGCGACTAAAAGCTGAAATTATGAATATATACCATTTAGACTATATTGAAACACCCAGGTTGCGGATTAGACCTGTTCAGATTGGAGACGAAAAAGAATTAAATCAAGCAATCAATCGTTCTTTGCCTATGTTGCAGCGCTGGATGCCTTGGGCTAAAGATCCTAGCCTACAGACAACACGAGAATTTATTCAGGATGGCGTCTTGGATTGGCAGTCAGGTGAGGCAGATGAATTCCCAATGGTTGTTATTCATAAAGAAGATAATAAGATTATCTCTGCCTCAGGTTTCAATGATTTGAATGATGTCAGCAAGCCTTATTTTGAGATGGGTTATTGGATAGACTCTGGCTATCAAGGGCAAGGATTGATTACAGAGCTGGTGATCGGGTTAACACGTTATACGTTAGAAGCACTTCAGGCAACGCGGGTGCAAATACGCATGCAAGCAGAAAATACAAAGAGCGTAGCAGTGGCTCAACGTTGTGGTTTTACCCTAGAAGCCAAATTAAAAAATTATTGTTTAGATTGTGAAAGCGGTTTGCCTGCAGACTCTTTACTATTTGCATGTTGCGATAGCGCACGATTACCAGCTTTAGAGGTGAAATGGTTTCAGAGTGAGAAGCAATATAAAGTTCGTGTAGAAAATAAAGATATTACAGACAAAAGTTTTAAATTATCTTTGCCCATCCTACAAACAAAGCGCTTAAAACTAATGCCACCCGATAGTCGAGATGCCCAAGCTTTTCAAAGTGCAGTTTTAGCTTCAGTCAATGAGCTTGGGCCGTGGTTTCTTTGGGCGAAAGCCAATATGACATTAGAACAAGCACAGCAACATATAAATAATCGTATAGTATCAGCTCATGATATTTATGCGCATGATCATTTGTTTTTGTGTGTGTGGGCACATGGGCAGAATGATTTACTGGGTGAAGTGAGTTGTAAAATATTAGATTGGGGCGTGTCTTTAGTTCAGATTCATTTTTGGTTTGATACCCGTTATACAGGTCAGGGTTATGCAATAGAAGCTGTGGCAGAAGTGGTGCGTTTTGCATTCATAAAATTAAATGCTAAACGTGTAGAGGTTAATATTCCTACACAAAATGATAAAAGTTTAGGTTTAATAAAGCGTTTAGGTTTCAATCATGAGGGCACATTACAAAATCATGCCAAGAACTTTATGACAAATGAAGTTATGTCGTCTGAATTATTTTCATTGACTGAATTAGCTGATTATTTCTAAACAGTATGTTTTTTAGAAATAAGTCACCTTTGAATTAGGTAGCGTAAGTTTAAGTTAAATAAATATAATGTTTATTCTGCTGCCTATCTTAAGTTAGGGAATTTCCTGTTTAAGTGTATGGTTGATTTTAAAAATTTTTAATTAACTTTTCGACTTACCTTTGTTATTAATTGGACTAATTTTTTTACTTTTAAACAGCACAAAAAAAACCCACCATAAGGTGGGCTTTTCGAAGATTGACGCTATATTATTTTATTATTATTACGCACAAGTTAGTCCATCTTGTGAATAGGACAACAAACTTTGTACTGATTCTGTCCTTGAGCGTTATTTATTATCATAGCCTCCCCAAACTAACAAACCAAAAATTTAGAGTCAACTGCTTTTGTTATAAATGGCATGAATAGGCACTCATCATAGTTATGATGCGGCTGCGATAACTTATTCATACTAAAGATTATCTTTGAATTAAATTCAACCTGGGATTACAAAAATTTTTTGTACTATAATAATCCAAAATTATTTTTAAAGATTTATTTGATAATAAAGTAAGTTTGATGCACAGTTTCAAATAAGAATCCCAAAATACTCATACCAGATATTATTGAAGGAATATTATGTTTAGTTCATTACTTAAAGTTAGCGTATTATCATTGGCATTGCTGGGTTTACAAACTGCATATGCTGCAGAACAAGATAAGTTGAATGTAGTTGTCAAATTAGATTCCATCAAAAAAACTCAGGCTCAGGAGGAGAGCGGTGATGAATTATATTTTTCTATAACAGAGTATTCATCAACTAAGACTTCAGATCATTATCAGGTGCCTGACTTTCCAACACATTGGTTATCTTCATATCTGGATCAGGTTAAAAATGTAAACCTATGGGAAAAAGAATTACAGCCAAATGAAGCTGTACAACTAATAATCTCATTGGTTGAAAGAGACGTGCCACCATGGAATGTTGATGATCTTATCGGTTCTTTAAAGTTAAAAGTGAAGTGGGAGAATAATCAGTTAACAAAAGAATGGAGTATTCCTAATCAGGATAATACGGCTAGAGAACCGGATACGACCAATACTTTTAAATTAACCGGTGATGAAGCACAATATAAAATCACACTGAAAGTTGAAGAGTCTGAAAAATCCGAATCTTCTAAAAACAAAGAGGAAGAAGCTAATTAGTTCTATAGAGGCTTTGAGGTATTGGCCCAGGGACTACTGGGGCCAATACAGAATTATTAGTTAAGACCCCTATGGATTAGTAACGCTCTTCTGGTGACACCTTATAGCTAACCTAAAACAACTTATCTCTAGAAATTAAAGAATGATACAAACATAAATTTCTGCAAAACTATACAGTAGTTATAATTCCAACCCTTTCCTTGCATGCGCCCATATTGCACCTACACTTATTCATACTAGCGATTTTAACATTCATGACCATAAAGTATTCTTAGGTCTATATATTGAATTGAGGTTTTAAAATAGTCATGCGTTAACCTGGATGAAATTAGGGAATACAGTGCAATTATTTAAATTAACACAAAATAAAATCTATTTGATAGGGGCTGCCACAGCCGTAATACCGGTTTGTAGCGGTGTGTTGATAGGCCAGGCTATAGAACATTTCCAAGCAAGCTGGGCACTAGCAGCCAGTGGTAGTATTATTGCTGTCGCATTATCTAGTACTATATTTTTTACACGATATATTAAGAATACGTTATCGTTAGATAATATTGCTGCAACCATAGATACACTATCAATACCCTTATTAATAGCCGATAGACAAAATCAATTAAAATATTCAAATCAATCAGCAAACAAAATTGAAGCTGTGAAAGCATGTGGTGACTCAAAAAATATTGTTGCTTTATTCCATGAGGCAATGTCTTCAGAATTAAATACCGAAAAAGACGCCAGCTTTAGCACGCACCTATTGAATAATCTCGTTGCGCCATTACATTTGAATATTACCTTAGCAGACAAGAATTATAGAGCATTATTTAAACCTATCACTGTGTGTAAAATTCGCATGGGCACCGTGGTTGAATTTCATGAGGTCGCTGTAGAATATATTGTATCTCTGCCTAGTGAAGGTACATTGGCTATACAAGCAGAGCCATTAATAGAGCCAGAGGCACAAGTTGTTCTACCGTTACAAATAGAACATATTGTAGAGTGTGTTCAACATGCGATGTTGATTGTTGATGAAGATAATACCATACAATTTATTAATGAAAGTATGATTTGTTTGCTAAATATATCAAGAGATAATACAAATTCGAATAAAAAATTAATGCAGGCGCTGGGAGCACAAACAGAACACTTAAAGGCTTTCTTAACACAAGCACTTCAATATGAAGAAAAAACTGAATTTTTACAAGATGGCTCACCAACCGCAGACTGGTTTGTTACACCTATTATGGTCGATGGAATGCATAAAGGTTATATGATAGAAGCGCACACACCGTCTAAGCAAGAAGTTGTTAGCTTAAAAAACAACTTAGAGGAAGTGGGTCGTTGGGCTAAGACCTGTGAAAAAGAAATTGCGCATTTCATTAACCTATTAGGCTATATAGATTTGTATCAAGATAAAGATAAATTGAGTACAACAATTTTAGATTTTAAGCAGTATAAACATCCTTTACTCAAAAAAGGTATAAAGTCAGTCCAACGTTTAGCAGATATAGTAAATCAATCAACAAAAGAAACGAATGCAATGCGTTCACATCTTGCCCAACAGCAGACGGCGCCTATCATGAGCTCAAACCAGATGAGTATATTGAGCCACGCATTATTAAGAAATTTAGACGAATTAAGACGTGATTATTGCTCACTTAAAAACCATCAAGCAGAAAATAGTCGTATTGTGAATGAGCAAAAAGGGATAACGCAAGGATTAAACCAGATAACAGAAGATGGATATTCATTGACGCAGGCGTGTAGGGGCAAAGTGCTTTCCGGTTTTGAAATGGTTACGCTTATCGTACAAAGCATGCAACAATTTGAATCTGAATTATCAGCCATGCTAAAAATTCTTGAACAAACCCAAGGCAAAATTAAAAAAATAGAAATGGCTAAGGATGTTTCAACAACTTTAGAATTATTCATGGAGTCATTAACAGGACAAATTCGACAAGCAACTCAGCATTGCAAGAAAAATAAATCACGCTTAAATATGTTAATTCCGAATTATACGACGCATCATTTACAAATGGGCCATTTACAAACGCAATGGCAAAATAGTTTACAGCTTATTCAAACTCAGGAAAATACATTATCTGAGTGGCGTGGCTATCAAAAGCAAGAGGAGACTTATCAGTCGACTTTAGAAGTACGCCTAGAAGCGTTATATGTGCTATCTGAAAAAATTATGCGAAAAAGCATGGGTGTAGATGAGAAGAATGACGATCAAGTTAATAATATTTCATCTGGCTTACATCAGTTTGAAGATGTAATCTTAAGAAGTGGTTTACCTCAAATCAATATTAATGAAATAGCAGAAAAAAATAATTAACTATTCACCTCATCTTAAAATTTTAAGCATAGTGAAGCCATAGTTTGCAATTAAATAAAACTTGATTTCATCTATAACTTGATTTCATCTATAACTTTGCCTTAATCTTAAGAGCATCTAAATGGATTTAGGTGAGTCAATTTATGTCAAAGGTTAGAAAATTTATTAACGGCATTCATACGGCTAGTACTTTTTGTGTGGCCAGCATGGGTGTATTGGGTACAGCGACATTGGGTGCAATATTTAATGTGGCGAACAAGGGATTTAATTGTTTACCGTCTCCGCCAGTTGATGCCCGTGTTATATTTGATGCGACAAATTTCAATTATTTGCAGTTTATTAGCGAAGTCACTGCGCATGATGCAAATATTTCACTTCCAATTCACGCTGATCTCGCTTTTGCTGGTGCAGGTAGTTGTGCAACTGAGGTGGCTAAAACAGCGTTACTGATTAGCGTCCCAATTATCACGACTTATGCTGCAATTTCTGTTGCAAAAGGTATATCTGATTGCTCTAAAGACTCACCAGAAGCTTATCATAAACTAGATGTGGAGAGCGGTGAAGAGAGCTTTGAGTTAACCGAAAGAAGAAGATGTTGCTAGTATTTTTTTAGCCAGAATGGACCTATGGCTCAGTATCAATACTTAAGGTTAATTCATCGCCTTTTTGGGTAAAAGTCACGTGTTTTAAAGCACTCATACCCAGCAGTACTTCAGTACCGCTCATGCTAGGATTGATACTGGCTCTGACATTATTAATTTTAATGTGTCCTATGGTAATACTGCTCAGTTTTGTTCGGTAAATTTCTATTAGCCCCCCCGCAGTATTCGCACGGCCTACGGTGCCTTTTTTGAGACCAATTTTTTCTGCCAATTTACCTGGAATAACCACATCACTCGCGCCAGTATCCAGTAAAAAAATAACATCATACTCATTGATTTTACCTTTAGCCAAGTAATGATTAAAACGATTTCGTGTAATGATAGTTTTTTGAATGCCGGATATTGTCGCAACTTTTTGTTCTACATATCCGGGATTTAGTGATTTAGCTAGCCATTTGTCAAATAGTAGTGTTAATAATGCTAGTACTGCCACCCATGCCAAAATACCCATCCAATGACCATAGGTTTTGGTTTGTTCTTTTTCAGGTTTAGGTTCATTTGGCTCGCTCATTTGTCCAATATAATCTCGTGCTGAAGTGTATTAATAAGTATAATCTAATTTAGATAACTATAATATTTATCTTGAAATTATTCGGGATAAAGCTCGGATAAAATAGAACTTTTGACTAATTTGCTCCAATTTTGTTTTTTGGGGTTTTTTAGTATGCGCTAGACACCTTAAATTTGTTATAATTCCCGAAGCAATAATTTATGATGGTATCTAACATAAACAAATTATGGTTATAGATAAAAATACAGGGCTTATTTCGTCAGCCACTTATTTTCAGTCGCCCAACAAAGATGAAAGGCCTGGGCAAGAATTAAGTCTTCTTGTTATTCATGGTATTAGTTTACCGCCTGGCCAATTTCATGGGGATGATATCAAAGACTTTTTTTTAAATAAGTTAGACAGCTCAAAGCATGTTTTTTATCAAAAGATATCTAATTTCAAAGTTTCTAGTCATTTGGTGATTAGAAGAGATGGTCGGGTTTGGCAATTTGTGCCTTTCCATCAACGTGCCTGGCATGCAGGAATATCTCAGTTTGGTGGCAGAGATAAATGTAATGATTTTTCAATTGGTATCGAGTTAGAAGGCATTGATACTATGCCTTACAGTGAAGAGCAATATTGTGCTTTAAGCGCTTGCACTACTGAAATTATGAAAACCTATCCTGGTATCACTATGGATCGCATCGTTGGGCACGAACATATAGCCCCTGGACGTAAAACAGATCCTGGGCCTGCATTTGACTGGGCGTATTATCATTCCCAGTTATTATCAGTAGAAAATAACATAAAATAACATAACGTAAATAATTTTAATTTAATGACAGCAAAATAATAGTTGGGAGTTAGTATGCAACAACCGCCAAATGATCTTGATCCACTAGAAACACAGGAGTGGTTGGATGCATTGGATTCTGTTGTGAAAAGCAGTGGTACAACGCGGGCTCAATATATATTAGATAAGCTTAGCTACCATGCCAGTTTACAAGGTTGTGAATCACCACAGCATCAAAATACACCTTATTGCAATACGATTGCAGCAGCAGATGAGCCAAGTGTACCAGGTGATTATGAATCTGAACAAAATATCCGAGCACTGATTCGTTGGAATGCTATGGCCATGGTGGTGCGAGCTCAGCAAGTGGATGGCAGTTTAGGTGGGCATATTGGTACTTTTGCTTCTTCTGCTACTTTGTATGATGTGGGATTTAATCATTTTTGGCGTGGACCAGAAGCGCCTGCGGGTAGTGATTTAATTTATGTTCAAGGGCATGCTTCACCGGGGATATATGCGCGCTCATATTTAACAGGGCAGATTTCGGAAGAGCAGCTTGTACATTTTAGACGTGAAACGGATGGTAAAGGTTTATCTTCTTATCCACATCCTTGGCTAATGCCGAATTATTGGCAGTTCCCAACGGTATCAATGGGTTTGGGGCCACTTCAGGCGATGTTTCAGGCACGGTTTATGCGATATTTAGAAGATCGCGGTTTTTCTGAAAAATCAGATAGAAAAGTCTGGTGCTTTTGTGGCGATGGTGAAATGGATGAACCAGAGTCATTAGGTGGTTTGTCACTTGCGGGTCGTGAACGCTTAGATAATTTAGTTTTTGTGGTTAATTGCAATTTACAAAGATTGGATGGTCCCGTTCGAGGCAACAGTAAAATTGTACAAGAACTAGAAACTGCTTTTAGAGGTGCTAACTGGAATGTGATCAAAGTGCTTTGGGGTAGCGAATGGGATCCCCTTTTTGCTGCAGATAGAGATGGCATTTTATTAAAGCGTATGGAAGAAGCTGTTGATGGTGATTATCAAAATTATAAAGCCAAGGGTGGTGCTTATACGCGCGAACATTTCTTTGGCAAGTATCCAGAGTTGTTAAAACTGGTTGAGCATTTAAGTGACGATGACATATATCGCTTAAGTCGAGGTGGGCACGATCCGGCCAAGATATTTGCTGCATACAAATCAGCTTCAAATCACAAAGGTCAGCCTACTGTCATTTTGGCTAAAACCGTAAAAGGTTATGGTTTAGGCGCAGCGGGCGAAGCACAAAATACTGCGCATAACGTGAAAAAAATTAGCGTAGATGATCTCAAAATATTTCGAGACAGATTTTTATTACCGATCCCAGATGATAAAATTGAATCTGTGCCTTTTCATCATCCTGGTGATAATAACCCAGCGATCCGTTACATGAAGCAACGTCGTGAATCTTTAGGGGGGTATTTGCCCTACAGGCGCGAAAAAGCAGATGAAACTTTGGAGATGCCTAAGCTAGAGGCCTTTGCTTCACAATTAAAAAGTACAGGGGATAGAGCGATCTCAACGACCATGTCTTTTGTTCGTATATTGTCGACATTAGTGAAAGACAAAAATATTGGCAAAAGGATAGTGCCCATTGTGCCGGATGAAGCCCGTACATTTGGAATGGAAGGTTTGTTTAGACAAATTGGCATTTACTCCAGTGTTGGACAAAAATACCGTCCTGTAGATGCTGATCAGGTTATGTATTACAAAGAAGCTCAAGATGGTCAAATACTAGAAGAAGGCCTTAACGAAGCAGGTTCTTTCTGTTCTTGGATTGCGGCGGCCACATCTTATAGCACGCATAACTGCATTATGATTCCATTTTATATTTATTATTCTATGTTCGGTTTTCAGAGAATTGGTGATCTGGCTTGGGCTGGAGGAGATTCTAGAGCGAAAGGTTTCTTGTTGGGCGCGACATCTGGTAGAACCACGTTGAATGGGGAAGGTTTACAACATCAAGATGGGCATAGTCATATATTGGGTAGCACAGTGCCTAATTGTATTTGTTATGACCCAACATATGCATATGAATTAGCCGTTATCATTCAGAACGGTTTGCAAAGAATGTACGTTGATGATGAGAGTGTCTACTTTTACATTACATTAATGAATGAAAATTACGCACATCCTGAAATGCCCGTGGGTTCTGAACAAGGCATTATTAAAGGTATGTACTTGCTTGAGGAAGTCAAAAAACCTGCAAAACTGCATGTGCAGTTAATGGGGTCCGGCTCGATCTTGCTAGAAGTACAGGCGGCGGTAAAATTATTAGAAGAATTTGACGTGAGTGCGGATGTTTGGAGTATGACCAGTTTTAACGAATTACGTAAAGAAGCATTAGAGGTGCAGCGTTGGAATCAATTCAATCCAGAGAAAAAAGCCAAAAGCAGTTATTTAGAGCAACAGTTGGAGAATGTGACCGTTCCCATTATTGCCGCAACCGATCATATGAAATCGTACGCAGATAGCATTCGAGGCTTTGTGAAGCAAGATTACTATGTGTTGGGAACGGATGGTTTTGGTCGCAGTGATACTCGTGAGAGACTACGCAGGCATTTTGAAGTCGATCGTTATCATGTTGCCTTTACGGCACTGGTTGCTTTGTTCAACCAAGGCAAAGTGGATAAAACTGTAATCGCAAAAGCACGAAAAGCTTTTAAAATTGAAACGAATAAACAAGATCCAAGATCTTTGTAGTCTATTGGGAGAATCGTCTTGAGTGCAATAGAAGTTGTAAAAGTGCCAAATATTGGTGATGCGAGCGCTGTGGAAATTATTGATATTCTGGTGAAGCCAGGAGATAGGATTGCGTTAGAAGATCCGATCATTACGCTGGAAACCGATAAAGCTGCGATGGATGTTCCAAGTCCAATCGCCGGGGTTGTTGAATCTTTAGAAGTGAAAGAGGGCGATAAGGTTTCTGAAGGGGATGTAATTTTAAAGGTGAAAGCCGCGGAGAGCGCCGAACCTGAAGTGCAAGCTGAAAAGGTTGAGTCAAAACCAAGCTCTGAAACTGAAACCAAACCTGAAGCCAAATCTGAAGCCAAATCTGAAGCCAAATCTGAGACAGCACCTGATGAGAATACTGCAGATAATACAGCGGTTGTAAGTGAAGATATTTGTCTACCAAAGTCAGACGATTTCAAAGATGTCACTGTGATTGAAATCTTAGTGGCTGTCGGAGATGAAATTGAGCAGGATCAATCTATTATTGCGGTAGAAAGTGAAAAGGCGAGTTTAGAATTACCCAGTTCACATAAAGGCGTGGTCGAAGAAATTTATCTCGAAGTAGGACAAAAAGGGAATCCTGGTGATAAAGTTCTAAAAATAAGAGTCTCACACAATGGGCCTGCTGTTCAGGCTGAAAGTGTTCATGAGGCACCTGCTGTTTCTACAGCGTCCTCATCTGCACAATCATCTATTAAGAAGCCAACAGAAGTAGAGGTTGCGGATTCAGCAAGTATATCGTCAGGTGGCGGGCATGCTGGACCCGCTACACGAAAATTTGCTCGTGCTTTAGGTGTAGATTTGACCAAAGTATCGGGTAGTGGGCATAAAGGTCGAGTCACAACACACGATGTGGAGCGATATGTTAAGTCTCAAATTAAAGCCATAGAGACTGGCAGTATCAAAACGGGTCATAACAATGCATCGGACATGAGAGGCTTACCTGAGCTTCCGACTATAGACTTTACCCAGTTTGGTGAAATTGAAAGCAAACCCATGGGCCGTATTAAGAAGCTGACCGCACGGAACATGTTCAGAAATTGGGTTAATATTCCACATGTGACACAATTTGATGAAGCGGACATTACCGAGCTAGAAGTTTTTCGTAAGGAAAATAAAAAAGCAGCAATGGACAATGGCATACCGTTAACGCCGGTCAGTTTTATTGTGAAAGCGGTTGTGTCTGCTTTAAAAGCGTTCCCACAATTTAATGCTTCTTTGTCGCCTTCAGGCGAAGAAGTGATTTATAAAAAATATTACAATGTGGGTGTAGCGGTTGATACACCCAATGGCCTTATGGTGCCAGTGATTAAAAATGTAGACAGCAAAGGTTTATTTGAAATTGCTAAAGAATTGGCGGAACTGAGTGCTAAGGCGAAAAAGGGGACATTAAAGTCTGCTGATTTACAGGGTAATACTTTTACCATTTCTAGTTTGGGTAATATGGGTGGAACACAATTTACGCCAATTATTAATGCACCGGATGTGGCTATTTTAGGTGTGTCCAAGTTGCAAATTAAGCCGAAATTTATAAATGAAGAATTTGTGCCTAGAAAAATGTTGCCATTAGCGGTGTCATATGACCACCGAGTCATTGATGGTGTGGAAGGGGCTAAATTCATGCAGCACATTTGTGCTAGGTTACAAGATATTAGGAAATTACTACTATAGGATTAAGGGGATATTATGTCGCAACAGATAAAAAAAGCAAAAGTTGTTGTTATTGGTAGTGGGCCTGGAGGCTACAGCGCAGCATTTAGAGCTGCTGATTTAATGGGTGAAGGCGTTGTGCTTGTTGAGCGTTACCCAGAACTAGGTGGCGTATGTTTAAATGTTGGGTGTATCCCATCTAAAGCGTTGTTACATGTTGCCAACACGATTAACGAATCAAAAAAAATGGCGAGCCATGGGGTGAGTTTTGGCGAGCCCAAAATTGACTTAGATAAACTTCGCGGCTTTAAAGACAGCGTCATTGGCAAATCTAATGTTGGCTTAAAACAAATGGCCAAAATGCGTAAAGTAGATGTGCTTGAAGGCGAAGCTAAATTTACAGGACCTAATACAGTTGTTGTCACCGGTAAAGATGGTGCCACAATTGAGTTTGAAAAGGCCATTATTGCAGCCGGTTCAGAAGCCGTACATTTGCCATTTTTGCCTGATGATGAGCGTATCTGGGATTCTACCAGCGCATTAGAGTTGCGCAATATTCCTAAGAAAATGCTCATCATTGGTGGTGGTATCATTGGTTTAGAAATGGCCACGGTTTACCATGCATTAGGGACACAAATCGATGTGGTTGAGTTCACGGATTTTGTCATGCCAGGTGTGGATAAAGACATTTCTACACCATTCTTTAAATTTGTTCAAAAGCGTTACAATAATATGTGGTTTAACACGAAAGTCGTTGGCGCTAAAGCGAGCAAAAAGGGAATTGAAGTTTCATTTGAAGGTAAAGATGCCCCTGAAAAACAAATATATGATGCCGTGTTACAGTCCGTGGGTAGAATACCCAATGGTAAAAAAATCGGTGCAGAAGCCGCTGGTGTTCAAGTCGATGAGCGTGGTTTTATAGCCACTAATAATCAAATGCAAACCAATGTACCACATATTTATGCGATTGGGGATATTGTGGGGCAGCCTATGTTGGCACATAAAGCCATTCCAGAGGGTAGATTGGCTGCTGAAGTCATATCGGGTAAGAAGCATTTCTTTGATGCCAAATGTATTCCGAATGTAGCCTATACCGATCCAGAGGTGTCATGGGTTGGTTTAACTGAGATAGAAGCTAAAAAACAAGGCGTTGAATATGATAAAGGTGTATTTCCTTGGGTTGCGTCAGGTCGAGCCAATGGTACAGATCGTACAGAAGGCATGACGAAGATCTTATTCTGCAAAAAAACACATCGTATCTTGGGGGGCGCCATTGTGGGGGCTCATGCGGGTGATTTAATTTCTGAATTAGCCTTAGCGATTGAAATGGGTTGTGAAGCAGAAGATTTATCTTTGACAATTCACCCTCATCCAACTTTGTCTGAAACCATCATGCAAGCTTGTGAAGTGTATGAAGGGACTGTGACAGACTTACCCAATAAGAAAAAATAATAATATAAACACTTTTTAGCCCTAAGCCTTTGGCTTGGGGCTTCTCTTTATTGTAAAACAACCCATTCAAATTCAGCCTAAATAAAGTGACTCTGCATTTCTCGGCAGGCTCAGTGTCTCAGTATGCACGACCATTTATCTGAAAATAGATGTATTTATATTCTATCTATATGAATTATCAAGTAAATTCTAAAGCCCCCTATTTTTAATGTATTGCCGAAGTCATCCTTCAAAATATAACATGCCTATTTGCTCTAATAATTAATTTCCTTAGGAAATATCGATGTCTGCAAATGGCCCAAGCAATCCTCTATCTATAAAAATTGACAAAAATGATCATCTAATTGTCATCGATGGTAATGAAACACATCACTACGAATCAGCTGAAGCGTTAGAGTCTTTATATAAGTTCTTACAACAAAATAAAAAAAAGATCCATTTGGCTGGGATTAACAACATTAACAAGGTGTTTGTTTATTTATATGGAATCTATGAGGTTTATTCTTCTTCCGGTTATAAGCGTAATGCTCAATTTATCAATAAAAAAACTAATTGTATGGCTGCCAAAAAATGTTTTGAACTAATATACGAGCAGGTGAAAGAAGAGTTGAATTTGAATCAAGTCATGATGCCGTCTGAGAATGAAAAATTCAATTCTGATTCGATTTTTTGGCTCATCATAAAGTTTGAGAGTGAGCATTCCCCATTATGGGTGAAGCAGTTGCTTGATAAATTCAAGCTGCCTCTGGAAGTAATTACGGCAGATGGGGCATTAACCCTTATGCATTTAGTGTGGGAACAAGACAAATATAACTGGAAGGATAGAGAATTATTTGAAGAGATTTTTAGTAAAATTCTTGATCAGCATCTAAATGACTTAAAGATAGAGGATTTTATTTGTAGGGATGGTCATGGCTATGATTTACATTCTTCTGTACTTTTTTGGCTGCTTAAAGAGCATAATATTAATACATTTTGCAGAATTGTAAACCACTTCTTTGATGAGATCCCCTTAGAGTTGTATATTACATATGATGTTGGTGAGACCATGTTTAATTGGTTATCCGAGTATCATTCAAGCTCGCCGACATATAAACGTATAAAAGATTTGATGATAGAGCACGCAAGCATAGGAGATTTTGTGGGACCGTCTGATGGAGGTTGGTTAGAAGGAAGCCCTTTATGGTGCTTTGCTAAATATGATGCAGAGATGTTTGCGAGAGTTTTACAGCATTTTAATTATGAAATTCCTTTAGAATATCTTTTAAGAAAAGATGTTAAGTATGGAAATTTAAATTCAATAGTAGATTTATTAACATACCAAATTGGAAGTGATCAAAGTTATGATAGAAGTGAGTTGAAAAAAATACTAATAAATACAACCTTTTGTAGTGCCCTAGATTATGAACATCTTGAGTTAAAGTTACACGAGCAAGGGTTTTTAAAAGATCTAGACTACCATTACCTTGCTAACAAGCTAAGCAAAAATAAATTCAATGAAATTCGTCAATTAATGCAAAATAAAGCGCAGTTACTTTCTTATATTAATAATTCAACAATAGTCGATTTACCATTGTTACAAAAACTTGCAAATTCTGCTTTTAAAGCAGGATATTTACGGGCCTATTATGATATGGGCCTATATTTGACAAAGATGACAAGCATTGGTAGTAATTACCTTAAAGACGCTGTGCTTGCTTTTTATAATGTGCCTGTTTCGTCAATAAAATTTGATGCCTCCAGAATTCAAATAGTTTCCCTTTGTCATGGTTGGAATATATCAAGACCTACGTTTCATAAATTAGAAATTACAAGTGAATACATTAAAAAAATATTAGGATGTTTATATCAAATTCAATCTGTTAGTCTCAGAAATGAAGAAATACTATCATTTGCTAGGCAGATTATTGCGGTTTGCTCCGACTCTGCTGAGCCGATTATAAATGAAGAAATATTTACAATTACGGATATTTCTAATGATATCGAAGAGACAGTGGATATAATAGATGGGATAATATTAGACTTTCTAATTAAGTCTGTAAAGCCAGCAGAGAACGAGATATATGCAGATGATGCTGCTGCTATAGCGAGTTCATCATATACACCGCAGCTTAGTTCTCATTCTGCGCAAAGTGGTAACAGAGATCGAGATGACAGCAGTCCCGATAGTGATATGCTTAAAAGACAGAGAAAATCATAGGTCGGTTCTTAGGGGGCTGGTAGTGGCTTTAATAGGCAAGATGTTTAATGTTAAAGCTCTTGCCTATATTTTATCTAAGCGGCATGACGACTTTGGGAAGAAAATTTGTTAAATAACCAAGAAATAAAGGCGCATAATACCACAGCGCAGATTAATCCGCTCAATGACTCCATCGAAATATAACGCGATATAATCACTATTTTAAGCGCGAGAATGGTTAATATTAACATCAGTAGTAATACAATACGAAACTTAGGCTTAAATAAAATATAGCCTGCTAAATATAATAACGTACCTTGAATAAAGTATTTTATGAAGTGATTCAGATTGAAAATATCTGGGTTGTTCCAAAATGCAAATAAGGGGTTTATCCCTGTTTTGATATGGTTGTATTGCAGGGTTGGCAAATAGGGATACAAGTGGTAAGCAATGCCAACAAACAGTAACATGGTTGTTGCAAAAATGAGATATTTGTTTTTATCTGTCCTAAAAATTTTGAGTTGAATTTTATCCCAAGCAATGGCTTTAATAGTTAATAGGCATCCTAAAATTCCCCCTATAACCCCGCTGATTGTATTTAGCATAACATCGAGTAATGAGCTAACTCTGGTTGTGTGAAAGCTTTGAGTTAATTCTAGTGTCGTAGACAGTATGAGAGCAAAAATGAAGCACAATACAAGGCGTAAAATAAAGTGTAGTTTGTTATGACTGATGAGTGCGATTAAAAATCCCAGGGGCACATAAAACAATAAGTTTTGATATATATCGAATAAATGTATCTTGTTTTGCCACCCATATAAAAAATCATAAGGGATAGGGCGAGAGGGCATATTCCAGTGACCAAGAGGCACAATGGAAGCGTACACAATAAAAGCTGTATAAATAAATAGCATACTCCAACTACATATATATATTTGTGTGGATGTTTGCCCAGGGAGATCAAAATTTTTGCTCATCATATAGTAAGTATACTAAATGTTGAAAGTTTCGTAGGTTCCCAAAGAAATAATAATTTAGATATATGTTTTGCTGCGCACAAATATTATTAGGGGATTCTATTGATACTTAAATTATTAGATCACCCCTGATAAAGAAAAATCAACAGGACCAATTAATAGGACAGCCCTAAAAAGTTATTTAACTCATTCTTTTCAAAAGATATCATGGGTTGAGCTCAAGTTTTTCTTTTTTAAAAAAGGGGGGTATAGCGCAACAACTGCCAGGACACCCATCAATTGCCAGGACACCCATCAATTGCCAGGACACCCATTAGTCAACTGCCAGGACATCCATTAACCAAATTATCGAACTGCCAGGACACCCATTAACCAAAAAATTATCAAGGACATATATGGACCCCGCTGCATTGCAAGTGGTAAATCATCCAA
>TARA_R110002110_G_scaffold49783_6_pt1 | contig 19443 bp, 15 predicted proteins | sample TARA_R110002110 | Tara Oceans TARA_R110002110 (sample SAMEA4397330) | marine metagenome | biome: Polar Biome; feature: [SRF] surface water layer (ENVO:00010504); material: water (ENVO:00002006), including particulate matter (ENVO:01000060) such as... | depth 5 m
CGCTGATCGCCGCCGCTCCGATCCGGTCTTTCCCGTGGCTCATCCCCGCCGCCGGGAGGCGGAAAACCGGCGCCTCGGCTTTATTGCCCTGATCACCACCGTGTTCTGTTTCGGAACGCTTTGGACAGCGGCCAAGTTTTCCATCGATTATATACCGCCGCTCTGGTTTACCGCCGGTCGTTACGCGATCGGGGCGTTGTTTATCGTTTTCGTTCTGCGCGCCCAGGGACGCCTGACACTCCCCGACCGGGCCGATATCCCCATAATTCTGAGTGTCGGCGGGGTCATGCTGGGCCTGTATTCGTCGATATTTCAGAATGCCCTGCAATTCGTCGATGCGGGACGCGCTACTATTCTCGGGTATACCACCGCCATCTTCGTGACCCCGCTTGCGATTTTGCTGCTTGGCGAGCGGCTTTCGCGGCTGAAAGGGATGGGCCTGGCCGCGGCTCTGTCCGGATTTCTGATTCTCTTCAGCCCGGCCGAGATGAACTGGTCGGATCCCGATATTGTTATCGGCAATGGCCTGCTGGTCCTGTGCGTGATGCTGTGGTCTGCGGTTATCCTGCACCTTCGCGTGCACCGCCAGGTCTCCGACACGCTTTCGCTTGTTCCCTGGTACCTGCTGGTTTCCGGAATCGTTGCGATGATAGCGGCGCTGATTTTCGAAGGGCCGCCGGTGTTCGGGGTATCGACAACCGGTTGGTTGCTATTTCTCTATACGGGGGTCGTGTGCAGTGGCATCGGCAATTGGGGCGTGACAACGGCGATCATGAACCTGCCGGCAACCACCTCCAGCATCGGGCTGTTGGGTGTTCCCGTCTTTGCGACAGTGATCAGCATTCTGTTTCTGGGGGAAGCGCTGACGCTGCCCCTGGTCGCCGGACTAGGCCTGATTGTTGGCGGAATCGCCGCGGTCACGCTGTCGCGTGACGGCAAGAGCCGGATTGGTTGACGGGGGTGTCCGCCGCCAGGCGTTGTCGTTCGCCTTTGAAGGCGCTTCCTTCGTCGCGCCGGAAACGGAGACACCCGCACCCGCGTTATCTTCAAGCTGTTTCCGAAGACGATCGGCGATAGCCCGGTCGCGAAGATATTCTTCGTATGTCCGCGCAGGGCGCAGCAGATAGGGACTCACCCGTGATTCCGTGTCCGCTTCCCTGTTTTCGCGCTTAGACATAGTTTTCCCCGCATTCTCGCGCTTGCGCGCCGAAAATTCATCCGCCTGAGGCGGCAATCTGGTGATCAGCCTACCAACTCTGAACAATGACAATTGAAGCCGTTCCAACGCCAGACTACAAATTCAAAAACCGAGTTATCCACAACCGAAGGTATTTTCCTGTAGATAACTTGGGGGCGGATTTTTGGGTTAATGTCCAACCCTTTCTAGTCTCAGGCGGAATCCGTCCGGCGACAAATAATACGGCGATCGACGGCGACATCCGCGATCAAACATGATAACGAACCGATGCTGCTTTAGTTCCACGAGAGAGCGATGTTTTCCCGAAATACTGTAAAGAGGACGGGGTCCGGAGGCTGGACCTATTCCAAGAGTGGGCCCCTTTCCCGGGCGCAGATGGCCGAGGCAATTCGGTCCATCTTCAGCGGTCGGCGGGGCGTCCCTGGAAAAAACGTCCAAATCGACGATGGCGCAGAAAACGCGTGAGCGCATTTAAGTGATCTCTCACCGAACGATCGGGTTTATCGCGCTGGCCGGTGCCATCCTTGGCTATGGCGGGCTCTGGCCCGTTTCCAAAACCGCGCTCGAATTCATGCCGCCCTTCTGGTACGCGGCGATCCGTATCGCGATCGGTGCGACGATCCTGTTCGGGATTTTGCTGGCGACCGGAAAACTGCGCCTGCCGACCCGCCACGATATTCCGCTCGTGTTCAGCGTCGGCATTTTCATGATGGCGATCTATACGCTGCTGATGCACATCGCCTTGCTATATGTCGAGGCGGGCCGGGCGGCCTTGCTCGGATACACCACGCCGATCTGGGTGCTGCCGGCGGCCTATTTCGTCCTGAAGGAACGCCCGTCGCGGCGCCGTCTGCTCGGTCTGGTCGTCGCCGTTGCCGGTCTGGTCGTTCTGTTCAATCCGGGAAGTTTCGACTGGACGGACCGGGACGTCGTGATCGGCAATCTGATGCTGCTGGGTTGCGGTTTGAGCTGGTCGGTCTCCATCATTCATATTCGCAAGCACAAGCCGGTGCGCACGCCGTTTCAGCTGGCGCCGTTTCAGCTTTCGCTGGCCGCCGTTCTCATCGCGATCATGGCGCTGGTTTTCGATCCCCTGCCGGTATGGACCGGGGAGGCGGTTCAGATCGGTGTTTTCGCCTATGGGGGCATCATGGGCACCGCAGTGGCAATGCTGTCGGTGACGACGGCGATCCGCTATTTGCCGACGGTCGTGTCCACCGTGGGGCTTCTGGGTGTTCCGGTATTCGCGCTATCGTTGAGTGTTCTTTTGCTCGGCGAGACACTTACCGTCGACCTGGCGGCAGGGCTGGTTTTGATCCTGGCGGGGATCGGCCTGGTGTCGGTACCCGATCGCAGGCCGGTCCAGCCCTGATCGGGAACGGAGACTAATCGCAGTCGGGTAGGGTCGCCGACCAGAGGGACCTGAGGTCGTCGCGCCGGACCTTGCCGCGGTCGCTTTTCGGCAGGGCCTGGACAAATTCGACATAGCGGGGCCGTTTGAAGTCGGGGAGCGTTTGTCCGGCATGCGCCAGAATATCCGCGACCGAAACCTGCGCCCCCTCGGCCGCAACCACATAGCAGGCGATTTCCTCGCCCCAGACGGGGTCGGGAACGCCGATGACGGCTGCCTCGTTCACGGCCGGATGCGTCATGATCGCGGCATCGATTTCGAGCGGCGCGACCGATACGCCGCCCCGCAGGATGACGTCCTTGATCCGCCCGGTAACCGTCACGAATCCGTCCTCGTCCAGCATACCGAGATCGCCGACACGCTCGCGTTCGATCAGGCGAAAGCCCGTGCGGTCGCGCCATTCGCCGTCGGCGGTGATGCTTGCGATGGCGGTCTGGGGACCGCGGATCGATATCTCGCCCTCTTCGCCGACGCCGCAAACCGCCCCCGTCGGATCGAGAAGCGCGAGGTCCATATGCCGGGCCGGCGGGCCGGCGGTGCCGATGCGGAACTTGTCGTGGCGGTTGCCGCACAGCCAGCCGCCTTCAGAGGCGCCATAGAATTGCAAAAGCCGGACCCCGTAATGGGCTTCGAACTGCCGCCACCGGTCGGGAGACAACGGGGCCGAACTCGCGGTCATGACCCGAAGCGAGGCTATTTCTGCGCGTTTGAACGGTACCGGTTCGTCCAGCAGCATGTTGATGACGGTAGGCACGCCGGCGGCGACGGTGATCCGGTGGTCGCGCACCCAGTCCATGAACCGTGTCCGCGAAAACCCCGCTGCCATGACGACCGTGAGACCGAGCGAGACAAACGGCATGAAGGTGACGATCTGCGGCGACAGCCAGCTGAAGGTGCGGTATTCGAGCAGCCGGTCGTCGGCCGTCATCCCGGTGAAATCGATGGTCGACAGGCCACAGAGCCACAGCCCCAAATGATCCCAGACGACGCATTTCGGCCGGTCGGTCGTCCCGGACGTTGCAAAGATACAACCTTCGTCTGCCGGTCCGTATTCGCTGCCCAATTCCGGCAGCGCCCCCGGGGTGGCGTCCCGTGAGCCGAAAAAGCCGTCCGTATCGTTGAGGTCGGTGAACGATATGACGGGACAGGCCAGGTCCCGCGTCAATGCCGCGCCGTCCAGATCGCCTGCGCGCCAGACGACGATCGCCGGATCGATGGTCTTCAGGATCGAGGCAAGATGATCGGGGGCGATCTCCGCGTGAAACGGACAGGCGGTGGCGCCGCAGCGCCAGGCAGCGAACATGAGGACGAGTTTCTCGATACATTCGCCGCAGAGTATGGCAACCCGGTCGCCGCGCCGGACGCCGGCGCCCGCCATGAGACCTGCCGTGCGGTCGACGAGCGACTTCAGGGCCGCAAAATCAAGAGACCGGTTCTGATCGATCGAGTGGATCGCTGTCCTGTCCGGGTGCCGTTCGGCGAAATCCGCAAACGCCGCGCCCAATGTACGGAACGGAATTTCGAGTGCCTGCGGGTCGACAGCCTGGGGCATATCCGGATCAGGTCAGTTTGATCAATCGCTCTAGGTTTCCGCTGTATATTTTCGCCCGGGTATCCGCATCGATATCGAGCCGGTCGACGGCGTTGATCGTCTCGCGGATCAGCAGCCCGCCGCCTTCGGGATCGAACGGCGCGTCGGTCGCGAACAGCGAATGGTCCGGGCCGAAGAATTCAAGGCCGCAGGCGGCAGCTGCCGCCGAGCCGTTGGTCGCCGTGTCGGCGTAGAACATCCTGAAATAGTCCTTTGGCTGCTTTTTCAGCCCGGCCTGTTCCGCCAGCGGATTCTTTTCCGGGTCGCCTGCGAATATCTGCTGAAACCCGATGCCGATTTTCTCGGCGAAAAACGGGATCATGCCGCCGAAATGGTGCGTGATGATCTTGATGTCCGGCAGCTTGTCGAAAATCCCCGAATAGATCAGCCGGGTCATGCAGGCGCTGGTCTCGTACGGCCAGCCGAAAGTGAACCAGATTTCGAACTCCGAGGCGTCTTCCTGGGCGTAGTCGGGGAAATTGGGCCCGCGCATCGGATGAATCCAGATTGGCAGGTCGTGCTGTGCCATGGTTTCGAACACCGGATAGAATTCGGACGCCGAAAGCGGCTTGCCGAGGACGTTGGTAAAAAGCTGTATGCCCTTTGCATCGAGCTCGTTTACCGCACGATTGGCCTCGGCGACGGCGGCGTCCGGATTGTTCATTGGCATCGAGGCGATAAAGCCCGCGAGACGATCCGGGTTCTGTTTTACCCGGGCGGCCAGTCCGTCATTTGCGACGCGGGCCAGCGCGGGCGTCTGCTCCGGGCTGCCGAGCATCTCGATGGGCGGATTGGCGAGCGATATAATCTGGCGGTAATCGTCGAACCCGTCGAGGAGACGCATATGGGCGTCTTCGTCATGCAGCGCGGTCAGTGCGCCAAAAAATTTGACGATGCCCGGGTCGGGCGCGATCTCGGCGAATTTCTCGAAATAGGATTTCGGAATAACGTGGTTATAGGCGTCGATCCGGACCATGTGGCTCCCCTGATGTTATTGCGCTGATGATAGATCGGCCGCGGCGTTGTGCAAAACCCCTTCGATGTGCTGAAATCCGGGGGAAGGAGATCGGATGTTCGTCAGAAATGCGTGGTATGTCGCCGCCTGGGAGACAGAGATCGGAGACGCGCCGCTTGCACGGACGATCCTGTGCGAGCCTGTGGTCATGTTCCGCACTGCAGGCGGTGTTGTTGCGCTGGAAGACCGCTGTTGTCACCGCGCACTGCCGCTGTCGATGGGGCAGGTCGTCGACGAGCGGATACAGTGCGGCTATCACGGGCTGGAATTCGATGCGTCGGGCGCCTGCGTGAAAGTGCCCGGCCAAAGCAAAATTCCGCCCGGCGCACAGGTAAAATCCTATCCCGTCGTTCAGCGCTACGGCTGGGTCTGGATCTGGACCGGCGATCCGGCAAGGGCCGATCCGTCGCAGATTCCGGACTGGTGGTGGCTCGACAGCCCCGACTGGAAGACCATTCCGGGACGCGGCGGCAAGCCGATGCACCTGAAGGCCAACTATCTGCTGGTCTCCGACAACCTGTTCGATATTTCGCACCTGACCTATGTGCATGCATCGTCCATCGGCGCGGATTCGATCGTCGACTTCCCGCCGAAGACCGAACGCTGGGAGGATAAGAAGCGCGTGAAGATGAGCCGCGAGATTTTCGACCGGCCGGCGGCGCCGTTCTATCAGAAGGCGGGAGACTTCAAGGGCAATGTCGACCGCTGGATCATGACCACATCCGACCTGCCGTGCTACATGGCGTCCGATGCGGGTTCCGTCGAGGTCGGCACCGGCATCACGCCGGGCGAGGTCGGACCCGACCGCGGCGTCGAGATGAAGATCATGAACCTGCCAACGCCGGAGACCGAAACCTCGACCCATTATTTCTATTCGCACTGCCGTCATTTTCACATCGATTCCGCCGAATGGGACGAGATTTACCGGACACAGTTCACCGCCGTGTTCGACGAGGACAAGGTGGTTCTGGAAGGGCAGCAGAAACGGATGAGCGAAAATCCGGATGCGCCGGAAATAGACATCAATGCCGATGCGCCGAATATTCAGGTACGACGCATGATCGACGAGATGATTGCCGACGAACAGGCCGTAGCCGCCGGGTTACGCCAAAGCGCTTAGCGTCTGGAGAAAACGAAGGAGATACATCAAATGGCCGGACCGCTCAGCGGCGTACGCGTCATCGAACTGACCACCATGATCACAGGTTCGCTCTGCGGCCAGATGCTCGCCGACATGGGCGCGGACAGTATCAAGATCGAAAAAAAAGAGGGCGGGGACATGTTCCGGTCCTGGCGCGGCGGTACCTATAGCGCGCAGTTCGGCGCCTATAACCGCAACAAGCGGTCGATGACGCTCGACATGCGCTCCGACGAGGGGCGCGAGATTTTGCTCAAGCTCGTCGAGACGGCGGATGTGCTGGTCGAGAATTTCCGGCCGGGTGTGATGAAGCGTCTCCGGCTGTCGGTCGAGGAACTGCGCGAACGCAACCCGCAGCTGATCTATTGCTCGATCTCCGGTTTCGGCGAAGACGGGCCGTACGAAAAACGTCCGGCATACGATGCCGTCGCCCAATCGCTGTCGGGCATTGCCAGTCTGTTTGTCGATCCGGAAAACCCGCAGACGACCGGCCCGACGATCAGCGACAATATCACCGGGATCAATGCGTGTTACGGCATCATGGCGGCATTGTTCGAACGCGAACGGGGCGGCCCGCCGCGGAGCCTGAGCGTCAACATGCTTGAAAGCTCGATCTGGTTCCTGCCGGATCCGTTCGCGAACTATACCCAGCAGGATATCCAGCCGAGCCCGACCGCCCGCTCGGAAGCGTCGCAGTCGCACGCGATGCGCTGTGCCGACGGCAAACTGCTGGCGGTGCATCTGTCGTCGCAGGAAAAGTTCTGGCAGGGCGTCACCGCGGCGTTCGGCGTCGAGCACATGCGCGAAGACCCGCGCTATGCCGACCGCATGAGCCGGATCGCCAACTATTTCGACATGGGCGCCGAATTCAAAAAAGCGGCGGCGACGAAGCCGCGCGACTACTGGATGCCGCGGCTTGAAGAAAACGACGTTCCCTATGCGCCGATCAACACCCTGCCGGAAGTCTTCGACGACCCGCAGGTAAAGCACCTCGACACTTTTTTCGAAATCGAGCATCCCGAAGAGGGCAGGCAGACGTTCTCGCGCCGCGCGGTCTATATCGACGGCAGCCGCGACGACCAGCCCATGAACCCGCCGCCGCAACTCGGCGAGCATACGGATGAGGTGCTGGCGGAACTGGGGATGGACGCGGAGACGGCGAAGGAGCTGCGAAAGCGGGGTGTGGTCGGCTAACCTGCCAGCGTCGGACCGTCGCTGCTCATTTTGCCTGATTGAAAAGCCGCCCATCAATCGCCGCCAACCCGACGCCGATAAACAGTAGGCCGATCACGTGCTGGACCAGCAGCACCTCGCCGAGAATAAAGATGCCGAGCGCCAGCGCGCTGACCGGGATGAGGAAGGTGACCAGCACGAGATTGGTCGCCCCCGCTTTTTCCAGAATGCGGAAATAAAGGATATAGGCCAGCGCGGTGGAAACGGAGCCGAGGCCGGCGAGGGCGGCGATGGTGTCGATACCCGGCGCGGGCAGGGACCATGGCGCATCGACGATCAGGGCCATCGGGACAAGCACGACGCAGGAGGCCATGAGCTGGCCGGTCGCGGTCACATTCGCGGACACGCCCATGGCGCGGAATTTCCGGCCGAAGATGGCGCCGAAACCGTATGCCAGGGCGCCGCCGAGGACGGCAAGCTGCGCGATGACGGCGGTGCCGAGCCCGTCGAGCAGGTCGATGCCGAGCACGATCGCGACGCCGATGAACCCGGCAAGTACACCGACCGTCTTTGCGCCCGTGATCTTTTCATCCGTGGTCGCGATATGGGCGACCAGAACCGTGAAGATCGGCGTGGTGGCATTCAGGATGGAGGCGAGGCCCGATGCGATTTCCTTCTGGCCCCAGACGATCAGGCAGAACGGAACCACGTTGTTGATCAGCGCCAGGAGAAAAAGCGCCCGCCAGATTTTCCACTCGCGGGGCAGGCGTTCGCCGGAGAAGGCAACAACGGTAAGCAGAATCGCCGCCGCGAGAACGACCCGGACCGCGACGATGGTGAAGACCGGCAGGTCGCGGACCGCGATTTCCTGAAAAAAGAACGTGCCGCCCCACACGACCGATAACAGGATCATCATTCCCCACACGGCGGGGGACATGTTCATGCCGGTTTTGGTGCCGGGCACCCGTTACCGGTCAGGTCGTTGGTTCGGGGTGTGGGACATCGTTGCCTAGTCCGGGTCCCGGTATTCGATATTGTTGATGAATTCCACCACCGACGGCACGATCGGGTTTTCCATTTCCTCGCGGATATGACCGATCAGCCCGGCGGCGCGGCCGACGGCGGCGACGGCGCGCATGGTCTCGACCGGGAAGCCGACTTCGTTCAGCACGGCGCCCAGCGCGCCGGTGACGTTCAGCGTCAGCGGCTTGCCGCGGGCGTTCTCGATCTCCTCGGCGAGAATTTTGGCAAGCTCGATATAGTCGCCGGTCGCGCCGCCTTCCATGGCGATCTGGAACATGCGGTCGGCGCGCGGGTCGGTCGGGAAGTAGTAGGGGTGACCGTAACCGGGGATGAATTTTTTCTGTTCGCGGAAACGCTGGACAACGCCTGCCGCCCATTCGCGCTTGTCGCCGCCCGCCTCGACGCCTTCCTTGAAGATGGCACCGGCGCCGGCCATCGTACCGGCGAACTTGTTGCCGACCATCATCGCGCCCGCGATCATCGGCAGCTGCACGTCGTCTGGAAGGGAATCGTGCACCATCCGCGCCACCAGCGCCGTCGGCGTAATTCCGTGGTCCATCAGGATAACCATGCAGGCATCGAATGTCCGCACATGGTTCTCCGGCAGGTCGCGCCCCGTCACCAGCAGGTAGAAAGTTTCGGCAAAGGATTTGACCCCGACCACCTCGCTTAACACGTCCTTGCCGCGCATGCGGAAACGTTTGGTGTCGGATGTCGGTGTGCCGATGCGGGTGAAAGGCTTGTCGGTCATGGCGGCGCTCCCCGAATGGATTATCTATTCAATTGTGCCGTCAATTTACTCGCCGGGGCCGTGCGCGTCCAACAATCGACGTTGTCGCCGTCTTGCCGCATGAATTCAGGAGTGCTTAGATCGTAATCAGGTTGTGGAGTAGTGCTGAATGAATCTTATTTATGAGGGACATCATGAACCGATTTCTTGCCGCAGGCTCTACTCTCGCGCTCCTTGCCATTACGGCAGCGCCGGTATCGGCAGCCGATCTGAAATTGCTGACAAGCTGGAACACGGATAACTGGCCGACCTATGCCGCGCTCGACATGTTCGAGAAAAAGGTGAAGGCTATCGGCGGCGGAAAGGTGACGCTCTCGATCAGCGGCAAGGAAGTCGTGCCGGCCTTCGAGCAGCTTCAGCCGGTGTCGGCAGGCGTGTTCGACATGCTTTATTCGCACGGTATCTATCACGCGGGCAGCAAGGGGCTTGCTTTCACGATGGACGCTGTTGCGCCCGGCCCCCAAAAGCGACGCGATGCCGGGCTGGTCGATTATATCGACAAGTATTATCAGAAGCACAACAACCTGAAGCTGCTGGGGCTCGTCGCCAACAGCAATCAGGGCTATCACATTTTTCTCAAGAACCCGCTGGAGAACGGCGGTTTCAAGGGCCGCAAAATCCGCGGTACGCTGAGCTATCACGGGGTCATTCGTCTGCTGGGCGGCTCGCCGGTCGTGCTGCCGGGCGGCCAGATATACACGGCGCTTGAAAAAGGCGTGATCGACGGCGCCGCGTGGCCCGCCGCCGGTATGTTGACGATGAAGCATTACGAGGTTGCGAAATACAAGGTCCGTCCGACCTTCGGGACGACGAATACCGGTTTCTGGGTCAACATGGCCAAGTGGAAAACGCTGTCGAAGGCCGAACAGGACGTGCTGCTCGAGGCGGCCAAACAGACCGAGATCGACATGCCGGCCGAGGGCGATCGCATTCTTGCAGAGGAATCGGCGTCGCTTGAAAAATTCGGTGTCAAGGAAACCACGCTGAATGCCGAGACGGCGGCGAAGGTCAGGGCGACGTTCGCCAACGACATGTGGACCATCGCGCAGAAATGCTGTTCCGACGGTGTAAATGAATTGCGGGCGCTGGCGAAGAAAGCAGGCCTGAGCAACTAGGCGGGTCCTGAAGAACGGCAATCCGGCACAGGTTGATGCTGAGTCCCTTCCTTTGGGTGCACGACAGGCTTACCGATCTGGGATTCCAGCTCGGTAAGCTCTGTCTCGCCATCATATTGGTCGCCTATTGCTACGAGGTCGTCGCGCGCTACCTGTTCAATGCGCCGACCTGGTGGGCGGACGAAGCGGTTTCCTATTCGCTCTGTATCGGGTGTTTCCTGATGATGCCGCACGTGACGCGTGAAAAGGGACACGTCGCGGTAACGTTTTTGCTCGAAATGATTCCGCCGCACAGGGCAAAGCCAGCGCATTGGGCGATTTATCTTGTCGGATTCGTCGTCTGTGCGGCCGCGTTCTGGATCAACCTTGATGAAAACATCCGCCAGGTCGTGAACGACGTGCACATGATGAAAGTGAAGCCGTTTCCGAAATATTACATTTCGGTTTTCATCACGTTCGGATTCGGGATGTCGGCACTGCACTATCTGCGGATGCTCGACTACCGGAAAATCGACGTCACAGGTACTAGCAGCGGGTCTTACGAGTAATGGTGTGGTGGGCCGTACTGACCATCGGGCTGACGCTGTTATTGGCATGTTTTATGTCCGGCATGCCGATATTTATCGCCTTTCTGCTGATCAATCTGGTCGGGGTCCTGGTCATTCTCGGTCAGCCCGGGTTCGGCATGGTCGCGAATTCGATCTTCGAAACCACGAATTTCGCCGATCTGTCGGCGATCCCTCTTTTCATCATGATGGGGGAGCTTCTTTTCCGCTCGGGATCGATCGATATCCTTTTCGATTCCGTCGATAAACTGGTCGGTAAAGTAAAGGGACGCCAATACGTTCTGTGTATCGCGCTATCGACCATTTTCGGTGCGTTGTCCGGTGCGGCGATGGGCGTCGCTGCGATGATGGCCCGCACGCTGCTGCCCGGGATGCTGGACCGGGGCTACGATGCCAAGATGTCGACCGGCGCCATTCTCGCCGGTGCATCGCTGGCTCCGATAATTCCGCCCAGCGTTCTGGTGATTATCATCGGCACGCTCGCCAACGTGTCGATCGCGGGCATGTTGATTGCCGGTATTCTGCCCGGCCTGATGCTGGCGACGATGTTCCTGATCTACACGCTGGGACGTGTGCGGCTGAACCCGGCACTTGCGGCGGAGGACGCGTCGGCGTCGACTGTCGATGTCAGCTTTGGCGAGAAAATCCGTGCGGTGATCCGTGTTGCGCCGTTTGCACTGATTATTTTCTGCGTGATGGGACTTATTCTGCTTGGCATCGCTACACCGTCCGAATCGGCGGCGACGGGTGTTGTCGGTGCGATGATTACCGCGGCGTATTACCGAAAGCTGAATTGGCGGATGATCTCCGAATCACTTTCATCGGCCGCGTTTATTGCCAGCATGATCCTGGTGATCATGGCGAGTTCGAAGATGTTCAGCCAGCTTCTGGCCTTTACCGGATCGACGCGGGAACTGACGCAGGTGGTCGCCGGACTGGATCTGTCAGCTTACCTGATGCTGTTCATCATGATGCTGATTCCCTTCATCCTCTGCATGTTTATCGATCAGATCGCATTGATGCTGGTGGTGATTCCAATCTACCAGCCGCTGATCAAGTCGCTTGAATTCGATCCGATCTGGTTCTGGCTGCTGATGCTGCTCAACGTTACCGTCGGCGGGATGACGCCACCATTCGGCTACACGATCTTCGCGTTCAAGGGGGCGACGGACAGGGTGACACTTCAACAGGTGTTCAGCGCGACGTGGCCCTTCGTTGCTATTTTTCTGGTCGGCATGGTGGTGATCGCAGCGTTCCCGCCGATAGCGACCTTTCTGCCGGCTTTTCTCTGAGCGCTGCGCCATTCCTTTGGCCTATGACAATTTTATGTCTACAATAAGAATTCTAAGTATCACTATCGGAGGCGGGGTTAATGGAACTCCCCACAGGTAACGAGCGCTATTTCCGGATGAGTGTCGAAGAGTTCGACACCGAGAAGCTGCTGACGAACGCGGCTCGGCAGCGCGACCAGCGCGGTTTCGACGACGTGCTGATTATCGACGTCGACGCGCATCACTACGAAACCGAATCGATGATCGAGATCGTCGAGTTCATCGAGGACCCGGTGCTGCGTCAACTGGCGCGCTCGGCCCAGCAGATCGCCCACCGCGGATCCATGTTTACGCTCGGTCGAGTCGGTTATCAGGATATCGGTGGACGGGTGACGCGCTATCCGCTCCGCTCGCTGGAACAGACGCCCAAGGACGGCAAGCACCGCGACGTGCATCTCAGCCACCGCTGGATGGATGCTATGGGCGTCGATTATGCCTGCGTTTTTCCGACGCCGATGCTCGGGCTTGCGATGCATCCCCAGCCCGACGTCGAGGTATGCCTTGCCCGCGCCTATAACCGCTGGCTCGTGGAAAAGGTGCTGCCCGGTTCGCCACGCATGAAATCGATGCTGTATCTGCCGTTCAACGACCCGGCGGCGGCACTCAAGATCGTCGAGGATTTTGGTGACGCGGACGGGGTGATCGGGTTCATGGTGACGTCTGTGCGGCACCGTCCGGTGCATCACAACGACTACATGAAAATCTACGGAGCCATTCAGGAACGCGGTCTGCCGATCGGGTTCCATTCCGGCTTCAACTGGGACGATCCCATGTTCCGCACGTGTAACCGCTTCCTCGCGGTGCATGCGCTCGGCTTTACGTGGTACAATGTCGTCCATTGCACGAACTGGGTGCTGAACGGCATGAACGAACGGTTCCCGAACATGCCGGTAATCTGGATCGAATCCGGTATTTCCTGGATTCCGTTCCTGATGCAACGCCTCGACACGCAGTATCGGATGCGGTCGTCCGAATGTCCGTTGCTGAAAAAGCTGCCGAGCGATTACATGCGCGACATGTATTACACGACGCAGCCGATGGAAATGCCGGACGATATGGATCTGCTTGAAGGCACCTTCAAGGCGATGAATGCCGAGACCCAGCTGCTCTGGGCATCCGACTATCCGCATTGGGATATGGATATTCCCAGCGTTATCTGGGACCTGCCGTTTATCGACGAGAAGGCGAAGCGGAATATTCTGGGCGAGACCGCGCAGAAAATTTTCAACCTCGACGTCAGCGCAAGACACCCGAACCATGCGACGGCAGTTGCCGCCGAATGACATGATCTTTAATTGCTGATCCTGTGGCCAACCGCTTGACAGTAAAGGGCGGTCTGGTACCACTACGGCCATACGGAAGCGTACGTAACTACTACTCAAAAGGCTGCATATAACGGCCTTACAGGGAGCGCGAAATGGAAGCTGATATGTTGGGAAGCGCCGTACTGGCGTTCCAAAACATGGCGAATCTGGAGAGACTTGGGTTTCTCTTTTTCGGGGTATTGATCGGACTGGTGCTCGGGGTGATCCCGGGGCTCGGCGGGCTTGTCGGTCTGTCCCTGCTGTTGCCATTCACGTTCAACATGGATCCTTACACCGCGCTGGCCTTCATGATGGGGCTGCAGGCGGTCGTTGTGACATCGGATACGATACCCGCTGTTCTATTCGGGGTGCCGGGAACGGTGGGGTCGGCGGCAACGATCCTGGATGGCTATCCCATGGCACGAAAAGGCGAGGCCGGACGTGCGTTTGGCGCCGCGTTCTCGGCCTCGGTGATCGGCGGGCTCTTTGGCGCGCTGCTGCTTGGTATCAGTGTGCCGGTCCTGCGGCCTATCGTTCTTGAAATCGGGTCTCCCGAATTGCTGGCGATCTGCGTGTTCGGGCTGTCGCTTGTCGCCGTGCTGTCGGGCGGTTCGCCGCTCAAGGGACTTGCGGGCGCCTGTATCGGCTTGATGGTCGCGACCGCGGGCGACGATCCGCAAACCGGAACGCTGCGCTGGACATTCGATTCCCTGTATCTGTGGGACGGGTTGCCGGTTGTGCCACTTGCGCTCGGACTATTCGCTATTCCTGAACTCGCTGACATGGCGATTACAAAACAATCGATCAGCGTGAAGGAAGAAGACAAGCAGGATGCCCGGTTCGGGCAGCTGGACGGTATCAAGGATACCTTCCGGAACTGGTTCCTTGTCATTCGATGTGCATCCATCGGTGCCGCGCTCGGCGCCGTGCCGGGTATCGGCGCGTCGGTGATCGACTGGATCGCTTATGGCCACGCAGCCCGGACCGAAAAGGGTGCGCCGGAAACCTTCGGCAAGGGTGACGTTCGCGGCGTGATCGCATCCGAATCGTCGAATAACGCCAAAGAAGGCGGCGCGCTGGTACCGACAATTGCGTTCGGCGTTCCCGGCTCCGCCTCAATGGCTCTGATTCTTGGGGCGTTCCTGATCCACGGCCTTGTGCCCGGACCGGAAATGCTGACGACCCGGCTTGATGTGACCTACACGCTGGTCTGGTCGGTGGCTATCGCCAATATCCTCGGCGCGGGTATCTGCTTCACCTTCGCGAACCAACTGGCCAAGGTTGCCCTGATCCGCATTGGCGTTCTGGCGCCGGTGGTTCTGGCGATTACCTATATCGGTGCGTTCCAGGGCTCGCGTCAGTGGGGCGATATATATGCCTTGCTGCTCTTCGGGATTATCGGCTGGATCATGAAGCGTTTGCGCTGGCCGCGGCCGCCGCTGATTTTGGGCTTCGTGCTCGGCGGCCTGGTCGAACGCTATATGTTCATCTCGGTCGAACGCTACGGTGCTGACTGGCTCTGGATCTGGCGCGATTTCGGCGACGGCGACATCAGGTTTGCGCCGTATGTACCGATTATCTTTGCGGTTACCCTCTATGGCGTGCTGACCCCGATCATCAAGGGGTACAGGCAGCGTGCGAAGTCGAACCAGGCATCGAGCAAGTTCGGTTTCCAGAAAGACGCGATCAATCCCGACCTCGTCTTCGCCATAATCCTGTTTGCCCTGTTCGGCACCGCGTTCGGTATAGCGTCGACCTGGGAATTCGGGGCGAGACTGATCCCGCAGGTTGTTGCCGTCGCTGCCATGATCTTTATCGGCTGGCTAGTTCTGTCTGCGTTGTTCGTGGCACCGGGAGAGAAGGTTGCCGTCGACGAGGACGGTATTCCGGGCCGCGGAGAGGGCGGTACGGCACCGGTGCAAAGCGATGTCCACTTCGATATCAGCGCGGATTACGGGGACCTGCCGGGGTCCGAGGTGACCAAACGGGTTCTGAATTACTTCGGCTGGTTGTTCGGGTTCTTCGGAGCGGCTGCCGTGTTTGGACTTCTGCCGGCGATGTTCCTGTTCATGGTCGGCTACATCAGGTTCGAGGGCAAGGAGAGCTGGACGCTGACACTGGTGATATCCACCTCTGTTTGGTTCGTCTCATACATGCTGTTCCACTGGTTGCTGGTCATTCCATGGCCGCAAACGCTGATCGGGGACGTGTTCCCGGTCGTGCGGACGATCCCCTGGCTCAACATGTTCTGATCGGCATCCGCCGCAGACAAAAAAACACCCCGGAGCGGATGCTCCGGGGTGTTTTCGTTTGCGGGACAGGCCGGCTTATTTGAAGCCGAGAACCGCTTTGAGTTTGGCAATCGTTGCCGGAGGCGTCGCATAGGCATCTGCGACAAGTTTGTCCAGAACTTCGCCTGCAACGGGCTGGATAGGCGCGCGGCGCTTTTTGGCGCTCTCAAGAAACTTGGGATCGGCCATCATCGCCATGAAAGCCTTGCGAAGCGCAGTGACGCGGGCCTTCGGAACTTCCGGATGTACCCAGAAGCCCATACCGATCTTCGGCGCGGTCTCAACGAAAGCGACCATGTCCTTCGCTTCCTGGTCCTGAACGAGACTTGAAAGTTGGGGGACATTGGGGAGTTCCGGGATAACGCCGCCATACTGAACGAGGTGGGTCAGCTTGTTGTCGCGGAGCCAGTCCGGCTTGCCGGCGGTCCAGCCGGACCAATACTGCATGCGGCCACTGACTTCCTTGGCTTCGAGCGCCTTGTTAACGGCTGCGCCGCCCTTGTAACCTTTCACGACTTTGAACTTGGTACCCAGAACCTTATTCATCAGGGTCGGGACGATATAGGTTTCGGAACCGAGACCGGTCGATCCCATGATCACTTCCGTCTTCTTCGCTTCGGCGACGGACTTGGCTGGCGCGGTATGCCACACCGATATAACGGCGGGCCGTGGCGTAAGCGATCCGAGCCACTGGAACTTCGACGCATCGAACTTGACCGACCGAAGAAGCGGCGCAAAAACCGACGGTGCCAGTACTTCGGAGATGTAGGTGCCGTCTTTGGGGGCAGCGTTGTAGGCAAAAGATGCGCCCTTCGTACCGCCGCCGCCGGGACGGGACTGAATGATGACGGTCGGTTTGCCCGGAATATGATCGCCGAGGTGATCCGTCACCAGGCGACCGTAAAGGCCGAGAGTCGCGCCAAGGCCTGACGGCACCATCACGGTGACGGTCTTACCGCTGTAGAAATCCGCAATGTCGTCCGCTATCGCCGGAATCGCTAATCCGAGGACAGCGACAGCGGGAAGCGTCGCGAGTGCTTTGGTGAATCTTAACGACATAAATTATCTCCCTTGTTGAGTTTTTGGTCACGTCGAGATCGAAGCTTAGACGTCGAAGTTTCAATTTGAAAGGGCAGACAAAAATCAAGATTGACTGAATATATCGGTTGATATCGTCCCGTATTGACGGCAATCATGAGCCAAAAGGAGGCATGATGGCTGATTCTGCTCCGTTGCCGGTGGCGAGTCCGCGACGAAAAACGAATGAAAGTCTGACCCGGGAAGACTGGGTTTCCGCCGCGTGGGACATGCTGGGCGAAAGCGGTCTGGATGGGGTGCGGGTGGAGCCCCTTGCGCGCCGTCTGGGCGTGACGAAAGGCAGTTTTTACTGGCATTTCAAGGACCGCCAGCAGTTGGTCGAAGCGCTGCTCGACCGCTGGTTTTCGATCTGGGACGACCAGATGTCACCCGGAATGGAAAAGGCCGCCGATCCCGCGGACCGCATCTGGGCGCTTTTCGAAAGTGTCGTCGGCCGGGTCACCCGCGGTCAGACGGTCTCACTCCGCATGCTGTCGCATAGCAATCCGGATGTCGCGCGGCGGATTGACGAACGCGATGCGCAGCGGCTTTCGTTTTTGACGGCACAGCTTGTTGCCATCGGGTTTTCCCCTGACGAGGCGCGTGTCCGCGGACAGGTTTACCAAACCATCATGACCGGCGAATATCTGCGCAGCGGCGGATTGCCGATGGATGAGCGGATCGCCCGGGCGCGAAGTTATCATCTCATGCTGTCGACACCCGATCGGCCATGAAAGCAGCCTCTTTCGACATAATGCGGGCTGGCGAACGCTTCCATACGGTGGCGTATTGAAACGGTAATTCCGAGAGCGTAAACTCTCCCCGACACGCCCTGCGGACCGGGGCGTTTTTCTAAATCAACGGTGACGAACAATGGCGACGCGGCCAGATGCGATGGCGCCTACGGGCGATGGGACCTATCCCGACCTTCAGGACCATATTGCGGCGCTTGAAGCTGAAGGGCTCCTGCTGCGCATAGACAAACCCGTCAACAAGGATACAGAACTGCATCCCCTTGTCCGTTGGCAGTATCGGGGCGGAATACCGGATGCGCAGCGCAAGGCTTTCCTTTTTACCAATGTCCATGACAGCCGGGGCAGGGCCTACGACATGCCTGTCGTGGTTGGCGCGCTGGCCGCAAACCGCGATGTGTATCGCATCGGGATAGGCGTTTCGCTCGACGAGATCGGACCGCACTGGGCGAATGCGGTCAACAATCCGGTCGAGCCGGTTGCCGTGACCGATGCGCCCTGTCAGCAGGTGATTATCACCGGCGAAGACCTGATAGGAGACGGGAAAGGGCTCGATGCGCTGCCTGTGCCGATCTCCACGCCGGGATTCGACAGCGCGCCATATCTGACGGCCGGCATGTTCGTGACAAAAGATCCCGACACGGGTGTCCAGAATCTCGGCACGTATCGCGGCGGCCTGAAGGCTTCCAACCGGATGGCCGTACGCATGTCGGCGCGCGAAGGCGGCGCCGGAGGATACCTCCACTGGGAAAAATACAAGGCGCGCGGCGAAAAGATGCCATGCGCCATCGTGCTGGGATGCCCGCCGTCGGTGGCCTATACCGGCCCGCAGAAAATCCGCCGCGATGTAGACGAACTGACAATTGCCGGAGGGCTGGCGGGGGCGCCGATCCGCACGGTGAAATGCACGAACGTCGATCTTGTTGTGCCTGCGGATTCGGAAATCGTTATCGAGGGACTCGTCGATACCGAATATCTCGAACCCGAAGCGCCGTTCGGCGAATCCCACGGTCATATATCACTCGAAGACTACAATATGATCTTCGAGGTGACGGCGATCACGCGTAAATCGAACGCTGTGTTTTCGTCCATTATCAGTCAGGTGACCCCCTCGGAATCGTCCGTCATCAAGCGTGTGGCGTACGAGCCGATGTTCCTCGCACATATTCGCGATCACCTTGGGGTAAAGGGGATCAAGCGGGTGTTCATGCACGAGCCGCTGACAAATATCCGTCGCGTGATTTTCCTGCAGATGGAGCCCGGCACGCCGCGAACCGAGGTCTGGCGCGCGTTGTATGGCGCGACGTCGCTGCGTGCGGATTGCGGCAAATATGTGATCGCCGTGAACGAGGACATCGATCCGGATAACGGCGACGCGGTGTTCTGGTCACTCGGTTATCGGGCCGATCCGGACAAGGACATTGAAATTCTGCGCCACCGCGATGCAGGGCATGGCCCGAAAGGGGCAGGCGGGACTCGGCCCGAGGATTCGACGCTCCTGATCGACGCGACCCTGAAGCGCGACATGCCGCCGCTCGCGTTGCCGAAACGTGAATACATGGAACGCGCCAAGGAACTCTGGGAAGAACTGGGTCTACCGCCGCTGAACCCGGAAAGTCCCTGGCATGGGTATTCTCTCGGGGACTGGACCGAAGAATGGGACCGGCT
>TARA_R110002110_G_scaffold261322_6_pt1 | contig 19392 bp, 16 predicted proteins | sample TARA_R110002110 | Tara Oceans TARA_R110002110 (sample SAMEA4397330) | marine metagenome | biome: Polar Biome; feature: [SRF] surface water layer (ENVO:00010504); material: water (ENVO:00002006), including particulate matter (ENVO:01000060) such as... | depth 5 m
CCTGACGCATAGCGAAAGCCGAGATGACTGATTTCAATGCCACCCTGCAAACTTTCGACCGTCAGATTATCCGCCGTGACTTCTGGTTCCGCTTCGATGATCGGCCGCATGCGTTCATATAAGGGGATAACCGCCAGCGACCGGGTGAGCGCTGTCGTCAGCGCTGTCATGGCCAGCAAAAACTGCCCGAAAGCGGTATTGAAGGCAATGAAATCACCGGTCGACATGACCTCCTCCGGTTCTTCTCCTGCCTTGGCAACCAGCGCATCCAGTGCCAGCTGTGTCGTCGCATCTTCAATAAAACTTGCTGCGGCAATGAAGATCACCCCCGTCGCAATAACCGGAAAGACGGACTGGAACAGATCCTGATAATTGGCAAATCGCTGGGCCTGAACAAACCGGCCCTTCTGCTCGGTGAAAAACCGTGCCCATCGTGCATAAGCCCGTTTTTCGGCGGCGGCGGCCCGCAGCTTGTTGATGCCAGTCAGCATCTGCAGGATGAAACCTTCGGCCCGCCCCTGATGCCGGATCCGCTCGCGTTCATGTTCAAGCTGGCGAATCCCGAGATAGACTGTGACCAGAATGGCGACGAGAACCATCGACATGGCGACCAGCGCCAGCTTCCAGTTGTAGAAGAAAAGCAGCACCAGACTGAAGCAGCTGAACAGAACACCCAGCAGACTTTGCAGGGTTGTCCCGGTCAGCGTCTGTCGGATTGTCTGAACGCCAAGAACGCGGTCTGTCAGATCACCGACTGTATAATCCCGGAAGAACCGGGCCGGCAGTCGCAGTGTCCGGTCAAAGACCGATGATTGCAGTGACAGGTCAGCCTGGCTTTCAATACGCAGCAGGGCGAATGACTTCACTGCCTCGAACACGGCGGCCCCGAAGCTGGCGCAAATCAGCGCAAGGATGATCTGGGCATGCTGGAACATATCTGAACGGGGCAGAACTTTTTCGATCAGTTGCCCGGTCATGACAGGCGTAAAGGCCGCGATCATGCCACCAAGGACACCCATCAGCGCAATACGACGCAAATCCATCCTGATCTTCGGCATGATGAAGCGGATCAGCCCACCGATTCCGGCCACCGATTCCGGCAGCGGCCTGTAGATCATGACTGATTCTGCGAGAATATCCTCGGCGATACCTGCTGTAACGCGCCTGTGAGTACCCTGCTGGGGGTCGAAAATCCGATAGCCGCCGCCAGCAACCGGCAACAGGGCGACCGGTCTGTTATCTTCTTCAAGATAACCAATCAATGGTCCGTTATCGCTTTTCCACCAGCGATCCCGAAGCAGGACCTGCCGGGTGCGGACCCGATAGGTCAGGGCAAGCGCGTCGACGGGGCTTACCCCGACGCCAGCCCGTAATGACATCGGGCTCTCGCTTCCCTCAACCTCCATCGCCCGGGCGACAATCAGAAAAGCCCGGTGCAGCGGATCATCGACATCGCCAAACATTTCCGCCGGAAACCGGGAAGGCCGGATAGTCGATGCCATCCCGAGCAGCGCATCTTCCAGCGCCTTGCCCTCGACCTCACGTGTCCTGCCGAGTTGCAGCCGGACCCGTTCATCAGATTCTGCAATGCGAACGGCATACATTCTCTGACAGACAGACAAAAACCCCGTCAAAGCGGCATGCCAGCTGCCGTCTGCAACCAGTTCTGCTGAAGCCAGACACCTGACCTGCTGGCTGTCCGGAGCTTCTGCCCAGGCCGAAGATGTCACCGGGAGACAGGTCGCCGTCAGAGTAGCCTCCCCATACATCAGCAGTTCACTGCCTGCCCTGAGCCAGACCGGGGATTTGCCCGGCCCGAAGGCCGCAATAGCCCGATGCAGTTCTGAGCTGTCCCCGGCACCCAGAACCGTTGTTGTTCTGGTCGGGCGGCCATGTTCGAAGCTGCCCAGATGTCCCTCTGTCAGGCGATCAAGCATACCCGCCAGAACAGCCTCGGGGACGGCCTGCATCGCCGTCATTTCAATATTGCCAAGCACCACGGTACCGACAGAACCGACAGCTTCGATAAAGTACCGGTTATCTGATTCATCAGCCCCGCCCGCTGGAAGGCCGACGACAAGATCGCCCTGATGAGCACGATACAGACTGTAACGCCGGGCAATATTGCCATCTTCCGACAGGCTGATCGCGAACACATCAAGATGACCGTCGAGCACCAGCACAGCGGAATCAACATCATCAAGACGCAGGGGTGCGTTGCCTTCTGCAGCCTGACGCTTACCGCCGAGTATATCGACATCAAAGGAATTCAGGGTCTGTTCCGCTGTATCCTGTGCCATCACCCTATCCCTCGATACCGATAAGACGGGTATAGGCACCATCTGCCGCCATCAGGTCATCATGCGTTCCCCGTTCAACGATCTGTCCCCGGTCGAGCACGATAATCTCGTCGCAATCGCGGATCGTCGACATGCGATGGGCGATGATGAGACAGGTACATCCGCGGCGGCGCAGATTATCATCAACCAGCTTTTCCGTGACGGAATCCAGCGCCGCAGTTGCCTCATCCAGAATCAGTATGCGCGGATCACTCACCAGCGCCCGGGCGATTTCCAACCTCTGGCGCTGTCCGCCGGAATAGTTCATGCCGCCTTCTTCAAGCATCCCTTCATACTGTCCGGGACGTTCCATAACCTCTTCATGAATAGCGGCATCTTTCAGCGCCTGCGTCAGGGACCGGGTCGGGGTTGAGCTGTTCCAGAGGCTGAGATTATCGCGGATCGTTCCCTCAAACAGAAAGATATCCTGATCGACATAGGACACCGTCGCCGCAAACACATGCGGCGGAATGGTCTGAACCGGATATCCGTCGATACGTATCTCACCGTCTCTCGGCGACAGAATCCCGGCAGCAAGCCGGCCCAGTGTGGATTTGCCACAACCCGACCCGCCAACCAGCGCAATCCGGGCACCGGGGCGCAGGTCCAGCGATATGCCGGTCAGCAACGGCGGATCTATCGGGCTGTAGCCAAAGCTGACATTCTCCAGCGTGATCTGACCTGCCAGCTGGGCCGGGCCATCCCAGACCTCGCCGTCTGATGGCCCGCGACCGGTATCGACTGAATGTGTCTCGACATCATCCAGCCGGGCAATATCACCCTTCACCTTCTGCAACTGTCCGCCAAGATCGACCAGTGACTTGATCGGACCAGTAAAACTTGCCATCAGCGACTGAATCGCCACGATCGATCCGACCGACAGCGATCCCTCCATCACCCGATAACCACCAACACCCAGTATTGCGGCGGTGGTCAAGGAGGTCATCAGCATCGGAAATGCGGTCAGCAGGGCATTGGGAGCACCCATATCTCGTTGTGACAGCAACATCTTCGCCTGATACCCGGCCCAGTTCCGGAAGGCATCATTCTCCGTGCCACTGGCCTTCAGGGTTTCCGCCGCCCGCAGACTGCCCACGGTTGCTGCTGCCAGCTTGCCGTAATCAGCCAGCAGCGACCGGTTCAGATCTTCGCGTTTCCGGTTCACAATTTTCAGTGCGACCAGATTCAGCGCGGCCATACCGAAGGCGATGATTGCCAGCAGGCCATCGAACAGGGCAATCGCCAGACCATAGAAAACCACCATCGCCAGATTCAGGCTGTTTGTCGCCAACTGACCGGACAGCAGCATGGCGATCCGGTCATTTGCGGCCATACGATCCGCCAGATCACCGGCATGGCGCTGATTGAAAAAATCGACAGGCAGGCGAATCAGATGCCAGAGAAACCGCGAGGCCATCGACAGCGCCAGCTTGGTTTCCATGCGCAAAAGGTAGGCCTGTTGCAGCCATGTCAGCCCCCCGCGGAACAGGGCGGCAACACAAATGCCAAGGATCAGCGGCACCAGCCAGTCACTTTTCTCATCAATCAGAATGCTGTCGACGAAAATCTTCGAGAACCCGGCAATCGTGATGCCGGGAATAACCAGTGCCAGACTGATCAGCAGGACGAAACACAAGGCTGCCCATGACCCGGACAAACGTCTGGAAAGCGAGTTCAGCAGCCCCGGTGCAGACCCCTGCTTCGCAAAGTCTTCACCCGGTTCGAATGCCAGAACAACCCCGGTGTAATATTCGCTGAACTCTTCGACCGGAATTTTCCGCGGGCCGCTGGCAGGGTCGTTGATATAGGCATATCCCCCCCGGATACCCTCAAAGACCACATAGTGATTGAAATTCCAGTGAATGATCGATGGCAGGGGCAATGTGTTCAGCGCGCCGGGCTCTTTCTTGAACCCCTTCGCAGACAGCTGATATTTCCGGGCCGCCTTCAGCAGATTGCTGGCCTTGCTGCCGTCGCGGGTAACGCTGGCGCTGGTCCGCAATTCCTCGATCGAGACCCACGCCCCGTAATGCGCCAGCACCATCGCCAGCGACGCCACCCCACATTCCACCCCGGTCATCTGCAGGATCGTCGGGGTCCGGACTCTCCGGTTCTTCCCCCCCGTTCCCGATTGCGAGAATGGCTTTGCCGCCTCACCCATGGGTCAATTGACGATCTCGGACCAGAAACCGATCCCCGTATGCCTGCGGATGAAAGGTATGATCAGATTGATAGGAGGATCTTCGTTTACAGTAATCTCTGCTTCCACTGTGGAGCCGCCGGTTATGTCCAGTCGCGGGCCACCACCTGACGTCCACCGGAAACCGCTGACAGTCTGCGGGTCGGCCATCAGATTGACACGCGCCGCATAGGGCGCACCGGTTTCCGAATAGGCTTTTACCAGATCATCATTCTGCAAAACGGTGAGCATCCCCTGACGGGTCGCGGGGAAGGCAGAGACCTCCGTCACGGTACCAAGAATCGACCCATGTTCTTCTTTTTTCACAGAAGACGGCGAAATTCGAACCGTCATGCCCGGCTCAACCCGTTTGCCGTCCTCCGTCGGAATGTAGAGCACCGCCTGCAGCGCATCACCCGTTGTCGCAATACTGGCAATCGCGGCACCGGCCTGCAGAACGGAGCCTTCAAAAACCTTCAGTTCCGTGATCCGGCCACTGGCCGGTGCAACAACCCGGGCATCGGCACTCATCCGGGTTTCAATTTCCCGCAACTTGCGCTCAGCCTCCGATATCCGCTGATCAATTCCCGTCAGGTCTTTCTGATGGGCCGACCGGAGGTCGAGTTTCTCGGCCTCAATTTCCAGAATGCGATTCTGCGCTGTGCTGATGTCCTGCACAGCGGCATTATAATCCACATTCGCCTCCTCGAGGCGGTCGTTGGTGGTGTAGCCCTTGGCAATCAGGCCTTCGAGACCTGTGATCTTGGTTGCCAGAAAAGACCGTCTGTTCCGCGCAGCCTGAATGATCTGGTTCTGCGCTCGTATCTGCTGGGCGAAGTTGTTTTCCTTCAGTGCGAATTCTGCAGCGAACAACCGGTCCCGCGTATCGCGTTCGTCGCGCCGCTCTGCCAGCATTTCCAGTGCGCCGATATATTCATCCTGCAGACCGGTCTGCTCGATGGCCGCAATCTCCTGACCCTTTTTTACGAAATCATTCCGGTCAACCCGCAGATTGACCACCGTCCCGGCAGACGGGCTCATGGCATCAATGATGCGCCCACCCGTATTGACCAGAATACCCTTACCCTCAACCTGGTCCGGTATCCGCCCGAACACGCCCCACACAACAGCCGATGACAGCAACATCAGCAGCGTCAGCAGCGCCAGCCAGCCGAATGTATCTGAAATCGGAACCAGCCGGTCGAGTTGTTCCGGCGAAGACAGACGATCAAGCGCCGCTTTTCTGAACAATTGTCGTTTTGGTGGATTTGACATGAGTCACGATCCGATATGGGAATTATGAACTGACCACAGACAATACCGGACCCAAAGGCACTTTCTCGAACAGATCAGATAAATGAAGGATCGCAGAGCAAGTCACAATATCGCCTGTAGAATTTCAGCAACGACACCGCCCCGTTTCAGATCCGGTTCCATCTTCGCCGGACCTGAAACAGACAGATCAGCAGATCGCATCAAACGTCTGGCATTTTACAGTCGACCCCAAATCCGGCCGAAACCATTTCCATTTCAAAATCTGACAATTCATCATTGTCATTCGCAAACAGATCCGACACTTCCTGCTCGGAAAACTGACAACCATTTTTCGTCCCCAGTTCAACCAAACCCGCAAGGTCCGGGCTGCCGGCAACTTCCATCAGCCTTCGCACTTCCAGCTGAATCGCCGGGTTTGTTGCCACTTTTTCTCTGAATTCCGTGATATTACTTGTCGTCATCTTTCTGATTTCCAGTTTTTATATTTTAGATTTACCAGAGATTGGTCAGTCCCCGGTAATGACGGCACTGCGGCACGGAAAATTCGGCATCCGACACTTTAGCGTGACATTGCCGGGAACCTAACAAACCGGAAATTGCATACAAGCCCGAACGCAAGCCGGACAGGTATAAATCCCATCAATCCTGTCCATCGGCGAGACCAGTCAAATATTCGAATTTCTGCCCGGATCTACCTGATTACCTGCGGCAACCATCTCAAGTTCAAAATCCGAGAGTTCATCATTATCGTTGGCAAAAGCCTCCATGATATCCTGTTCCGAAAAACTGAACCCGTGCTGCTCACCGAGTTTCGTCACCAGACCGAGGTCGAGCGCACCATCAGCAGCAACAAATGTGCGCATCCGGGCTTCAATTTCGGGATTACTGTCGATCAGGCTTCTGAACCCGTTCACGGACTCTGTCGTCATCGCTTTTTCCAGTCGTAATGATTTTTAGTAACCACCTATCGGTAGTTACCGGGTCAAAGCGGGTCAACCACCAGTCGACATATAGTCCGAACAAGTGCCTTTGATTGATCTATTTCTGACGACAAACAACCTCACGACGTAATCAGATTACCTGCCTGATATATCCTGTTGCCATCATGAAAAGTGGAATCCCCTGCCTGCCAATAGTGTCTGAAGGCAGTTGGAACGAAAACGCCCTGTTCACGTCCCTCCGCTTTGAGGGGTCGACGCTGAACCCGCCGCGACCAGTTCCAGTTCAAGGTCTGAAAGTTCGTCATTTTCATTGGCGAACAGTTCCATCACGTCCTGTTCCGAAAACTGATAACCATGCTGTGCGCCCAATTGCACCGCGCGGGAGAGATCAAGCTGGCCATCTGAACCGACCATCTCACGCAGTTGCGCTTCAACCAGCGCATCATTCCCGACGACGTCGCGGAAATTGTTCAAAGCTTCTATTGTCATTGTTTTGACCCATTATTGTTATTGAAGGAAAAACGTCTAATTCTCTGGCAACCATCCCCGATTTATTACCAATCACCCGCTCTCAAATAACTGCGTGAGCAAGGCATATAAGAAAACCTGCCTGACGGAAGATACAGAAGTTTGTCAGATACTGTCCATGATCAGGCAGACAAAATCAGTTGCCCCTTTGTTTCAACAGGGCACCCGAATGAACATCACAACAGAACGCAACCGGTGAGCTTCACGCGCTGGTTGAGATATTGAGTGTGCCGCTTCCCGCCGCGACCAGTTCCAGTTCAAGGTCTGAAAGTTCGTCATTCTCATTGGCGAACAGTTCCATCACTTCCTGTTCCGAAAACTGATAGCCATGCTGTGCACCCAGTTGCACTGCACGGGACAGGTCAAGCTGGCCATCTGAACCGAGCATCTCGCGCAGTTGCGCTTCAACCAGCGCATCATTCCCGACAACGTCGCGAAAACCCTGTAAGGCTTCAATTGTCACTATCTTCATCCTTCATTGTTTTTGAACGGATAACATCCTGCATCTGACGACTGCCCTCAGGGGCAATCACACAGAAAGCAGGCGGACAGACGATATTGATCTTCTACTGATGATGTCCATGACTGAGCTTTCAGAATCAGTTGATCAGGCGTCCCAACAAAACTTCAGAATGGATGCCAGCAGCAAAATCTGCTGACATCCCTCTGTTCGCCCGGCTGTTCTCTGCTCACACTTCCCCGCTAATGCAGCTCGGCCCGCCACCCGCCGCGACCAGTTCCAGTTCGAAATCCGAGAGTTCGTCATTTTCGGACGCAAACAACTCCACAACTTCCTGCTCTGAAAACCGGTGTCCATGCTGCGCGCCCAGCTGCACTGCACGGGACAGGTCAATTTCGCCGCCTGAACCGAGAGTCTCCCGCATCTGAGCCTCAATTACCGCATCATTCCTGACGACTTCTCTAAAACTCTGCAAAGCTTCAATTGTCATTGTTATCATCCATCATTGTTAAGTCTCAAAGCACCCTGACTCTCTGGACGCCACCCCGACTGTTAAGCAGCCATCCTCACCCAATAGGGAGGCGGGATGGCAAACATCCGGGCGCACCGTCAAACAGACGATATTAACCTTCTCCTGATGCTGTCCATGACTGAGCCTTCAAAATCAGTTGACCCGTTATCCCAGCAGGACGTTAAAATGATGAGGTAACGAAGTGCTGTGATATTGTCCGGGCCGCAAGGCTGACAATAAAACAAGCCGGTTCAGAGCATCAGCTTCCGAGAATAGTGATGCTGAACTTACCGGTGATGAAACGACACCCTGAAGTCGGGGATCAGACGGAAACAGCCCAAACAGAAGGCGCCTGATGAAATCAGAAATCCCCTCCCCTGCGGTTCCGGTCGTTCATTTCGACAGTCATGATTTCGATGTTGCCGACCGGTTTGACGTCTGGCGGGAAAATATCGGCGTCTTTTTCGATCTTGCTTCACCCGAAGGTGGCAAACCCGGACAGGACATCCATGCCCGCATTGATGCCTGCAATCTCGGAGAAACCGTCTTTGGTGTAACGAAATCGGAATCCCAGCTTTTCTCCCGGGATGAAAGCCGGGTTGCAAAAGACGATATGGATCACATTCTGGTTCAGGTCTTTCTGGAAGGTGGCGGGCTGGCCGAAGGTGACGAACGCATATACACCGGCGACATGCTGGTCATCGATATGGACAAGCCACATGCGATGGTGAATACAGACTTCGAAAACCTGACGCTGGTGCTGCCCCGCAACATGCAGACCGTGCTGTCCGAACTGCTTTCACCTCTGCATGGCAAACGCCTTTCCTCGGAAAATCCGATGGTGCGTTTCATGGCCGGGCATATGAAAGCCCTCTGGCATACAGTGCCGGAAATGGATCTTATTCAGGCCGGAGCCTCATTGCAGGGAACGCTCGGACTGATGGAAGGCTGGCTGTCACAGGAAGGACGGTTGTCGGAGGAGATCACGCCGGAAGCATCTTCCGCCCTCGGGAAATCAATCCGCCGGTATATTGAAAAACATCTGGCGGAAACGCTCACCCCGGAAGGCCTGGCAGAAACATTCCGCGTTTCAAGATCCCAGATATACCGGATATTCGCGCCCTATGACGGCGTCGCCCGCTATATCTGGGAACGCCGGATGCTGCGCAGTCTGAAAATGCTTACCCAGCCGCATTCCCTGCATCTGACGATCAGCGCGATTGCCTTCGAATGCGGCTATACCAGCGAAGCGCATTTCAGCCGCTCGTTCAAAGCACGCTTCGGCCATCCTCCAAGCTACATGCGGGCGGAAGCCTCAGACAATCAACATCACTGCGACGGATCATCCGACACTACGGCTGAAGACTCTGCCGAATTCGCCAACTGGATACGTGAACTGGCGAAGTAAGCATTCTGACGGCTTAGGCTGTCCGGTTGCTTTGCCTGACAACCCATCCTGGTCAGAATGCAAATTCCGGCATCAGTCGCAGCGGGCGCGGGATATACGATCCCGCCCGGTAGCGGCATCATTGCGCATTTACAGGGATGGTCCATCCTCCTGAGCTTACCACCGGCATAGCAAGGTTGTCGTCGAGGCGGCATACCGGAGAAGCAGGACAGGGCCAACAGACCTGCAGGCACAATCTCAATCATCGCCGGTGACACCCTGTTCCTACGAAACTGTCTCAACGACCAAACCCGAAACCTTGCCGCCGTTCAGCCGGCCTGCTTCATGCTGCAGCATTTTCGCCAGTTCCGAGGCGGCATTGGAAATCTTGGCCCGCCGATCAAACACGATGGAAATGGTGCGATATGGAGCCTGCCCCGGCAGGGAACTGTAATCCACGCCCGGTTTGAGCTCGGCAATGTGCTTTGGCACCAGCGCACAGAACTCGCCATGCGCAACCATCTCCAGAAGGGCATCGATTGAGTCAACGTCGAGACAGGCGTTTGGCACAAAATTGTCTGAGCTGAAATACTGGTCAATCAGACCGCGTGTTGGTGATCCATATCCAAACAATGCAAAGGGCGTGTCGCCGATATCACTCGGGCGCGATATCTTTCTTCTGGCAATCGGATGTCCTTTACGGAAGGCAAGAACCAGAGGTTCATCGAACAGGTCGATGGCCCGTATGGCCGGAGACTCCCTAGAGGTCCGGTCAGCAAGGCCAAAATCGATGCTCCCCTCCAGAATTCGTTCCCGCACTGTCGGCCCGTAGCATTCCTTAAACTGCACGCGCACCGCCGGATATTGCCGAACAAAATCGGCGACCACTTTCGCTGTGAAGCCATTCTGACTCGCGATAGCACCAACCCGGAGTTCCCCCCCGACTAACCTGGACGCATTTGCAATTTCGAGCATTCCCTGATCAGCCGACTGGATGGCCTGCCGGGCATGGGTGACCAGGATCAACCCTGCAGATGTCAGCCGGATCTTTCGCCCAAGCCGGTGGAACAGATCCGTACCGACGTCTCTTTCCAGCTTGTGAATGTGATAGGAAATTGCCGGTTGCGAGATGCCAAGGAAGTTCGCTGCCTTTGTGAAGCTTTGCGCATCGGCAACAGCAACAAAATACCGCAGATCACGAAGCTCCATGACTCATCCATTTTGTTTATGAGTTCGATCAAACATATACAAATCGCCACGTCGATCCACCAGACAATCCTCACTATAATTCCCGCCAGATAACAGCTTGACCCACAAAAAGAATGACACAGGTTCAGGCCCCGGCATCCGCCATCAGACCCTGACCAAAACGGAGACAAACTATGAACGACTTGCAGTCCGGCGGGACAAATCCGGAAATCGGCGGAATCCTTCATCTTGATCACATCAATTTTGAAGCACCCGATCATGATATGGCGACAATGTTCTTCATACACGGGCTGGGCCTGACCCGTGACCCTTACCGGCGTGCCGACGAGCAGAACATGGGCATCAATGTTGGCCTGCAGCAGTTTCATCTGCCCAGAAGGGGGGAAAAGACACCACCGTTCCATGGTCTTGTCGGTATGATCGTCCCTGATATGGCAGGCATAAGGGAGCGGTTTGAGGTGCTTGATGAACTAGGTAAATTCAAAGGCACCCCATATTCATGGCAGGAAGAGGACAGCTCTGTTCTCCTGACAAGCCCCTTCGGATTCCTCCTTCGCCTGCATGCAAACGACAGCGTGGTTTTCTCCAAACCGCTTGGGATCAAATATATCGAATTTCCGACACCGCCCGGCAGTGCCAGTGCGATCGCACGATTCTATGATCAGGTTTTTCGGGCACCAACGATGGTTCGCGACACTGATGGAATGCCGTCAGCGATTGTAACCGCTGGCCCGCATCAGCAGATACGCTTTCTGGAACGCGAACTCGACAGCTATGAAACCTTCACGATGCATCTCTCCTATCATGTCACGAACTACAATCAGGTCAGAACGATACTGGGAGAGCATGGGGCGCTGAAAGGAACCAGCCGTGGCGAGGTCTTCTTCTTTGACAAGGTTTTTGACCCTGATAACGGGGAAACCGTCCTGAACCTCACGAATGAAGTCCGTAGTGTCTATCACCCTGACTTCATGCGCCCCCTGATCAATCGCTGGCCAATGAATGACGAACCATTTACCGATCAGACAACCGCCATGCGGGAGCTTGTCAAAAACATCGGCTTCATGCCCGGAACACCCGCACAGAAATCCTGAAGCCATAATAAATCAACACGACTGTCAGTTAATGGGAGAACATGATGACCGAATCAAAACGAGTGGCATTTGTAACAGGTGGTGGAACCGGTATCGGGCAATCGGCCGCACTGGAGCTCCAGAAAACCGGGCATAACGTTGTCATCATTGGCCGACGCCCGGAACCCTTGCAGGAAACAATCGACAAGGGTCTGAAGAACGGTCCGCAAATGCTGGCGATTACAGCTGATGTCGGGGACCCGGAGCAGATCAGAGCTGCCTTCGCCAAAACCCTCGAAGTCTTCGGGCGTCTTGATGTCCTGTTCAATAATGCCGGTGTCGGATCTCCCCGCATCCCGATGGAAGACCTCAGGCTGGAGGACTGGAAGCAGGCCGTTGATATCAATCTGACCGGTGCCTTCATCTGTGTTCAGGAAGCAATCAAAATCATGAAGGCCCAGTCACCAATGGGCGGTCGCATCATCAATAACGGATCTGTTTCAGCTCACTCCCCCCGCCCTGATACGATTGCCTATACGGCGACAAAGCATGCGATGACAGGCATGACAAAAAGCATCGCCCTGGATGGCCGGCGCCATGATATTTCATGCAGCCAGATTGATATCGGCAACGCGGACACCCCGCTGGGCGAACGTTTCAAGCATGAGGTTCCCCAGGCAAACGGCGAAATGATGGTTGAAGGCGTCATGGACGCAACGAACTGTGGCAAGGCCGTTGCCTATATCGCTGATTTACCAAAAGACGCGAATGTGCTGTTCATGACAATCATGGCGACAAAAATGCCCTTTGTTGGCCGGGGCTGAAGTTCAGGCTAACGTCCCCTGCGGCTTTCTCCGCGAAACCAACCCCCAGAATTCAGGCAATATCTGAGCAGGAAAAACAACATGAGCACAGACACACCGGACGATCGTATTGGCATGAAGCGGGGATTGACGCGTTATGGCGATGAGGGCTTTTCGCTTTATCTGCGGAAAGCTTTCATCAAGGCAATGGGCTATTCAGATGATGCCCTGTCACGCCCTGTCATCGGTATCGCGAACACCCATTCCGCCTATAATGCCTGTCACGCCAATGCACCGCAGGTTATCGAAGCGGTCAAACGAGGCGTCATGCTGGCCGGTGGTCTGCCGATGGATTTCCCGACCATATCCCTGCACGAATCCTTCTCCTTCCCGACCAGCATGTATCTCCGCAACCTGATGTCGATGGACACGGAAGAGATGATGCGCGCGCTCCCCATGGATGCCTGCGTCCTCATCGGCGGCTGCGACAAGACCGTACCTGCGCAACTGATGGCGGCCGCCAGTGCCGACATTCCGGCCATTCAGGTTGTCACCGGGCCCATGCTGTCCGGCACCCATCGCGAGGAGCGGCTTGGTGCCTGCACGGACTGTCGCCGGTTCTGGGGCGAATACCGGGGTGGACGTATCGATGACGAGGAAATCAATCAGATTGAAGGCCGTCTGGTACCAACCGCCGGCACCTGCGGCGTCATGGGAACCGCCAGCACCATGGCCTGCATGACCGAAGCACTCGGCATGATGCTGCCCGGCGGCGCAACCATTCCGGCTGTCGCTGCGGATCGCCTGCGGCATGCCGAAGCAGCCGGTGCACGCGCCATGAAAATGGCTGAAGAAGGCCTCACACCCTCGAAGATCATCACGCCGAAATCGCTGGAGAATGCGCTGCGTGTCCTCCTGACCATTGGTGGTTCAACCAACGGTATCGTCCATATCACCGCCATCGCAGGACGCCTTGGAATCGAGATAGATCTGGACCGTTTTGATGCTCTCGGTAACGACACGCCAGTACTGGTCGATCTGAAACCCACCGGACAGTTCTATATGGATGATCTGCACAGGGCTGGCGGCATGGCACCGATTCTCCGTGAGCTGAAGCCGCTGCTGAACCTTGATTGCATGACCGTCACAGGCCGCACGCTTGGCGAAGAAATCGAGGATATGCCGGCAGCCTTTCCACAATCCGTTGTCCGCCCGATCAATTCTCCGATTCACAGCGGCGGTGGCATCGCGTTCCTGCGCGGCAATCTTGCGGGGGACGGTGCAATCATCAAGCAATCTGCCTGCACCCCGGAGCTGCTGGTCCATGAAGGCCCGGCTGTCGTCTTCGACAACCTCGCAGACCTTGCCGAACGCATCGACGCCCCTGACCTCGAGGTGACAAAGGATTCCGTAATGATCCTCCGCAATGCAGGCCCCAAAGGCGCGCCGGGCATGCCGGAAGCAGGCTACCTGCCGATCCCGAAGAAACTCGCCCAGCAGGGGGTCAAGGATATGGTCCGTATCTCGGACTGCCGCATGAGCGGCACCGCCTTCGGGACCATCATTCTGCATGCCGAACCGGAAGCTGCCATTGGCGGACCTCTGGCTTTTGTTGAAACCGGCGACACCATCCGTCTGGATGTCCCGAACCGGACACTCAGCATGGATGTATCCGACGACGATATCGCCCGGCGGAAGGCTGTCTGGACGCCGCCAGCAACCGTCGAGGCCGAGCGGGGCTACAAAAAACTCTATATGGATCATGTGACACAAGCTGGAGAAGGTTGCGATTTCGACTTTCTGGCAAAGCGACCATTTACCGCAAAAACGCCGGGTTGAACCTGCGGTGCGCGGCGGCAGCGCCCCCATTCTCTGCGTTTTCGATCCCTGACAAACAGAATGAAACATCATCGGGCCTCTATCACCCGGCGAACAACACCGTCATTTACAGGAGTTTCCCATGCCTCGTTTTTGCGCTCATCTTGGCTATCTGTTCACTGAGCTGCCGCTTGAAGAGCGGTTCGGGGCTGCAAGGAAAGAAGGATTTTCCGGCATTGAACATCCTGCACCCTATGGATTTGGCGTCACCGCATTCCGGGATGCCGCCCGGGCCCATGATCTGACAGTACCCCAGATTGCAGCCCCGGGCGGCAAACCCGGGAATGGTGAAAAAGGCCTGGCCTGTCTTCCGGGCCGGGCCAGCGATTTCAGAGACTCAGTCCGGAAGGGTATGGATGCAGCCATAACAATTGGCGCACCGATGCTTCACACGCTGGCCGGTATTATTCCCGACGGTGAGACAGCCGACAAATGCCGCGATACCTATCTGACGAATATCGCCTGGGCGACAGAACAATGCGCTGAAGCTGGCCTGACGCTCATAATCGAGCCGATCAGCAACCAGGCGAACCCGGGGTTCTTTCTGGATAACCCGCTGTTTGCCGCAGAACTGATCCGGGAACTTGGCAACGCGGGACCCGGGATGCTTTTTGACACCTATCATGCCGCAGCAACCGATATCGATATTCTGACTTTCTTTGAATCTCACCTCAATATCATCTCTCATGTGCAGGTTTCAGATTTCCCCGGACGCCATGAACCGGGCACCGGCACCCTGCCGTTTGATGATTTTTTCAAATTGCTAGATCATCTGAACTACCCGGGCTGGGTTGGCTGCGAATACAAACCCGCGACGGACACTTCCAGCGGTCTGGGCTGGGCGGCTGAATTCATCACCCCGGCATGATGAAACCCAGTACTCACTGAACATACATCATCCGGCGCTGAAACAGCATTGATCATGACCAGCCCGCATAGCAGGAATGCCAATAGTTCATCGTGCTTATTCCCATGACATGAGCTACTTGGCTCTCCAGCTATCCCGTCAGTCATCCGAGAATGGGTGCGGGTAGCCCTCAGACAAAAGGTCGCGGTTATCAAGGAGTGCCGAATTTTGGATCATTATGTTCTGACTGTACAATGCCAGTCACGCCGGGGAATTGTCGCCGCTATAGCCCGATATCTGGCGGAACAGGGTTGCAACATCACGGATTCCGCTCAATTCGATGATCCGCAAACCGAAAAGTTTTTCATGCGCACCACCTTCCGGTCCGAGACCGGGGCGACCATCGACAGGCTACAGGAAAATTTCTCCGGTATTGCTGATGATTTCTCGATGGATTTCACTTTTCATGACGCATCCCACCGTACCAGGGTGGTCATCATGGTTTCGAATTTTGGCCATTGCCTGAATGACCTGCTCTATCGCTGGCGCATTGGAGCACTTCCGATCGATATCGTCGGTGTCGTCTCCAATCACATGACCTATCAGAAGCTGGTCGTAAACCACGACATTCCGTTCCATTACATCAAGGTCACGAAAGACAACAAGCCGGAGGCTGAAGCCAGGCTGCTGGCGGTTGTCGAGGAATCAGGCGCCGAACTGGCGGTGCTTGCCCGCTACATGCAGATACTCTCGGACGATGTCTGCAGAAAGCTGGCGGGCCGGGTGATCAACATCCACCACTCCTTCCTGCCCTCTTTCAAGGGAGCCAATCCCTACAAGCAGGCCTTTCAGCGCGGCGTAAAGCTGATCGGGGCGACGGCGCATTATGTCACCGCCGATCTTGATGAAGGGCCGATCATCGAGCAGGACACCGTTCGCGTCACCCACGCACAATCACCGGAAGACTATGTCAGTCTCGGTCGTGATGTCGAAGCGCAGGTTCTCGCACGGGCCGTCCATGCACATATTCATCACCGGGTTTTCCCCAACGGCAACAAGACAGTCGTTTTTCCCGCAAGCCCCGGAAGTTATGCCTCTGAACGCATGGGGTAAGCCTCGATGAGAATACTGATATGAACCTCTGGGCCGGTGTCGGATGACAACGGCCTCTCTTTAAAGGTTTTCCGCCCGTTCAGGCATGAGCACCTTTGTACCAAGCACGGATTCGCACTGCCGGACGACCTCTCTGGTCATGACCTGGGCTGAGCGTGTGAGTCGCCTCGACTTCATGAACGCGAAGCCAAGCTCAAGCGGTTTGATGTCGTCGTTGAGGTCGAGTTCGGCATATTCCTTGTTGTCCTGAGACCGGCGATGTCGTGGGCGTGCGTTCAGAATCGCGTAGCCCAGCCCGTTCGCAACCATGCTGCGGATCGTTCCCGACGACATGCTGCGATGGGCAATATTCGGAGAGATGTCGAGATTGTGGAAGATCATCTGAATGTAATCATGCGTATAGGGCAGATCGAGAATGATCAGCGGTTCACCCTTCAGGTCTTCCAGACTGACACGTTTTGAGCCGACAAGCGGATGCCATTTCGGAACAATGACATAAGGCGGCAAAGCGGTGAACGGATGGAATTCAATATCATCATCCAGATCCAGATTATAGGTAATCACCACTTCAAGCCTGCCGTCTCGCAATCCCACCTGAAGCGCCCCCACATCAAGTTCATGGCATAACACCTTCAGTCCGGGAGTGCTCTCGTTCAGGGCGCTGACCAGCGGCGCCATCAGCATGGGGGCGATTGTCAGGACACATCCCATTTCCAGCTTGCCATATTCACCGCTGGAAATGCCGTCCGCGATTTCCTGAAAGGCACTGACATGTGCAAGCAGACGGCGCGCTTCCTCATAAAGCTGGCGTCCTGCCGGGGTCAGGGTGAGACCACGGGCACTTTTACGAAAGAAGAGTTGCGAATTAAATTCAGCTTCCAGATGGGCCAGCGCCGCTGAAATCGACGGTTGCGAAATATTCAGAATTTCTGCTGCTTTGGTCACCGTGTCACATCCCGCCACGACGACGAAGTAACGAAGCTGTTTCAGCGTGAAATTCGACGCACCGGGATCAATTTCTGACATCCGCAACACTTCTCCCGAACTTGATTTCCGACGACGATATTGACCTATAGGAAAAATATCAACTTTTGATCAGTTATATCGAATTTACCTAACAAGGACTTCCCCGATAGCATAACCCGTTTCATCTGAACCCACCCAGAACGAGGTCGAAATGCAGAATATCAACGAGCTTCCCCTGCATGAACTGCTGCCACTTCTGCAAACCCGGAAACTGACGGCCCGAGATCTCGCAGAAGCCTGCATTGAACGGATCACTGACCGTGAAGACCAAGTTGGCGCCTGGGTGCAATTCTCTCCCGACGCCGTCCGCAGAGCCGCCGATGAACTTGATTCCGGCCCCGTACGTGGCCTGCTTCACGGCATACCGGTCGCCGTGAAGGATATCATCGACACCCGTGACTATCCCACAGAACGCGGCAGTCCGATCTATCCGGGGCGACAGCCTGACCGGGATGCAGCATGTGTGGCAACAGCCCGGCGGCAGGGTGCTATTGTGATGGGCAAGACAGTCACCACCGAATTCGCCTATTTCAAACCCGGCAAAACCGCGAACCCCAGAGGACTGGGCCATACGCCGGGAGGGTCATCCAGCGGATCTGCCGCGGCCGTCGCTGATTTCATGGTCCCGCTCGGGTTTGGCTCACAAACCGCCGCATCCCTCACCCGTCCCGCAGCTTATTGCGGGATCACCGGCTACAAGGCCAGCTGGGGACAACATCCGCTGGACGGCATTCAGGGACTGGCTCCAAGTCTGGATTCTCTTGGAATTCTGAGCCGTTCGGCAGAAGATTCAGAGATCATGCGGTCTGCCTTGCTGAATGAACCCTACAGACCACTGGATACGACCAGCCACCGGCTGAGAATCGGCCTCTGCCAGACACCGGACTGGGCCAGCGCCGACGCAACCGTAGCCGATGCCATGGAAGACGCAGGATCAACGCTGGAACGCAGTGGTGCCGTTGTCACACCACTGGTTCTGCCGGAAATTTTCACAAACCTGAGTGACCTGCACAAGCTGATCATGGCTTATGAAGCCCGCCGGATGCTGGAAAGGGAATATCTCGAAAACCGGAACCTGATGAGTCCACAGCTTTATGACCTGCTGGACAGCGGTGACAGGACAAGCCGCACGGATTATGACCTCGCGGTCACGACAACCCGCAAGGCAAAGGCCGAAATCGCCAGCATTCTCAGTGACATTGATGCCATCATCGCCCCCAGCGCTCCCGGAGAAGCACCAGCCGGGCTTGGCGCGACCGGAGATCCTGTTTTCAGCCGCATGTGGACTTTGTTGCAGCTGCCTTCTGTTGCCGTGCCCGTGATGACCGGGCCGAATGGGTTACCCGTCGGGATTCAGTTCATTGGCAGGCTCGCCCAGGACCGGAAGCTGCTGGGGGTTGCACGATTCTTTGAACAGCAGCGTCACAGCTAAGGTTTTGAAAATGTTTCAATATAGATAAAATATCACAAATTCGAATATATTTAATATTATTTATTAAATTCAGTTTGTGCAAACTGGTCGTGCCAATTCAAGGAGGAACGGCATGGCTAGCAGAAAACAATTCCTGACTGAACCTTACGGCGGCTATCATGCCGAGCCGACACCGCCGGAGGCGGCTGATCTCACTCATGTAGAGAAAGGTTCTCGCGCAGGGGAATTGTTACGCCGCTACTGGCAGCCGGTCTGCCTGTCCGGGGAAGTCGAGAAGCTCCCGAAACGGGAGCGGATGTTTGGCGAGGATATCGTCGTTTTCCGGACCACCGAAGATGAGGTCGCCATTCTCGACATTCATTGCCCGCACCGGGGAACATCCTTGGAATTC
>TARA_R110002110_G_scaffold3104_6_pt1 | contig 19346 bp, 12 predicted proteins | sample TARA_R110002110 | Tara Oceans TARA_R110002110 (sample SAMEA4397330) | marine metagenome | biome: Polar Biome; feature: [SRF] surface water layer (ENVO:00010504); material: water (ENVO:00002006), including particulate matter (ENVO:01000060) such as... | depth 5 m
ATGCTCGACAAGCAGGTACGGGTCGGTCAGCCGGTCAGGCTCACAGGGCTTGCCGATGCGACGGGCGGTCCCGCTTTTTCAACCTGTGCGGGGCTTCTCGCCTATTCGCAAATCTCTCCCCTTGAAGCGGCCGGTGCCGATGACGGCGCCGATACCGGCATACCGCGTGGACAGTTCCGCCGGTTCAGCCGCTGGCTGAAGGAGAATTTCTGATGGAACGCGCAATCGCAGTTTCCGTCCGGCGGCAGATCCGGCCAGAGGAGATGTCATGGGGCGGCATAGGGGGGGACGGACAACCGGAGAGGGCAGGAAGCGGATGGCGGTCCGAGCGCGCCCTCGGCCGGCTTGCGGCGCCGCCCGGCAAACGGGGCTTGGAACCGCCGCCACGACGATATGCGGCAACACGAACCCCGGTTTTCAATTTCGCTCCCAGGAGGCAGACATGAGCATCAAACTTTCGGTTCCCCAGGCACAGGAACTCAAGCCCAGGATCACCGTCTTCGGCGTTGGCGGCGCCGGCGGCAATGCGGTCAACAACATGATCGAGGCGGGCCTCGAAGGCGTTGACTTCGTGGTTGCGAATACGGACGCGCAGGCGCTTGCGCTTTCATCCGCCGAACGGCGTATCCAGCTCGGCGCATCGATCACGGAAGGGCTTGGCGCGGGCTCACGGCCCGAGGTCGGCTGCGCGGCGGCTGAAGAGGCGCTGCATGAGATCAACGAGCACATCGAGGGTGCTCACATGGTCTTCATCACGGCCGGCATGGGCGGCGGCACCGGTACGGGTGCAAGTCCGGTGATCGCGCGGGCGGCGCGTGAGTCCGGTATTCTCACCGTCGGCGTGGTGACGAAGCCCTTCCAGTTCGAGGGCTCGCGCCGCATGCGGCTGGCGGAAGAGGGTATTCGCGACCTTCAGCAATATGTCGATACACTCATCATCATCCCGAACCAGAATCTCTTCCGGGTCGCAAACGAAAACACGACCTTCGCCGATGCCTTCGGCATGGCGGACCAGGTTCTGCATTCCGGTGTGGCTGGCATCACCGACCTCATGATGAAGCCCGGCCTGATCAATCTCGACTTTGCGGATGTGCGCACCGTGATGAACGAGATGGGCAAGGCCATGATGGGCACCGGCGAGGCTGCCGGTGAAAACCGCGCGATCGAAGCGGCGGAAGCGGCAATCTCCAACCCGCTGCTGGACGAAGTGTCGATGAAGGGTGCCAAGGGCGTGCTCATCAACATCACCGGCGGCATGGACCTCACTCTCTATGAAGTGGACGAGGCGGCGAACCGTATCCGTTCGGAAGTCGACCCGGATGCGAACATCATCGTCGGCTCGACCTTCGATACCTCGCTTGACGGGCGTATGCGCGTTTCCGTCGTCGCGACCGGCATCGAGGTCGAAGAGGGTGCCTTGCAGCGTCCCGACGCGCAGGGCACACAGATACGCGCCGTGCAGGAGCGTGCCTCCGCTGCCCGTGGCACGGCCGCGACTTTCCCCGCGCCGGCTGCGGTGTCCGCTTCCCGCGCGGCAAATCCAGTGCAGGCCGAGGTGGAACAGATTGAGGATCGGCTCGCGTCCTCCGGCCCGGAACAGAACGATCTCGACATGAACGCGCCTCCGGCCACGCGCGCCGATGGCCGGTTCGATCCAAAGGATTACGAGGCCGAGGTCATCATCCGCAAACCCGACGCCCCGCACCCCGCGCCGCGCGCGGAGGTGGAACCGCCGGTGGTTCATGCCGGTGCGGTGCGTGCCGAACCGAAGGCGCCGCGCCCGTTCATCCCCGGCGATCTCGACCGGGTGCAGACGGCAAAGGGCGATCTGCCTGCCTTTCTTGGCCAGAAATCGGCTCCGGTGCAGCAATCCCGCGCGCCGAAAAAGGGTCCGACCTTCTTTGAGCGGTTGGGGGTTGGCCGCCGCAAGGAAGAAGCGCCGGTTCAGCCGCAGCGCCGCCACGAGCCGGCAGTTACCCAGCGGCACGCGAAGACCGAGACCGCGCGGACGAGCCAGCCGGATCCGGCCCATGCGCCCGAAAGCCTGTCTCCTTCGACCGAGAGCCGTCTGGTGCAGCCGTCATACGAGGAAGAGCAACTCGAGATTCCGACCTTTCTGCGTCGTCAGGCGAACTGAGAAAGAGCATCCGGCAGGGGGCAGGCATGTCCTGTCCCTTTATGAAACACTAAAATCAGATGAACCCGTCCGCTCCGGAACTGTTTTCCGGCGGGCGGGTTTTCCTTTTAACTCAACCAGTTATCCTCGTTTCCGATCAGTAACATTCGGTAAAAATCTGTTATTTGAGGGTGATTCTCGCGGCTGCTAGAACCTATCCGAGCGGATCAGAGGGGGCGGTCCAGCTTTGGGGGTATACGAAGGTGTTCCGAGTGCCGAAGTCTGAATTTGAAACAATCATGCTGGAGAACGTCCGGCGCGAGAGGCGTGTGCGGGCGATCGCGTATCCGCAGAAGACGCTTCTCCGTCCAGTCGTGATCGATGGGACGGGGCTGCATAGCGGTGCCGGCATTCACATGGTTCTGCATCCCGCCGAGGCCGACCGGGGTGTGATCTTCCGGCGCACCGATCTGGTCCCGCAAGGCCGCGACATTTCCGACATTCCCGCAACCTACCATCATGTCGTCGATACGACGCTTTCGACCGTCATCGGCAATGCGGCCGGCACGAAGGTCGGCACGATCGAACATCTGATGTCGGCCTTTTCCGTGCTTGGCATTGACAATGTGCTGGTGGAGATCGACGGGCCGGAAGTGCCGGTGCTCGACGGCAGTTCCGAAATCTTCATCGGCAAAATCGAAGCTGCCGGCCTCGAGAAGCTCGATGCGCCGCGCAAGGCGATCCGCATTCTGAAGCCTGTCATTGTCGAGGATGGTGTGAAGCGCGCGGCGCTGCGGCCGGGCGATGGGTTCCGTGTGTCCTTCGAAATCGATTTCGACAATCCGCTGATCGGCCGACAGGCAATCGATGCGGATCTCCATGATGCCTTTTTCGCCGAGGACATCATGCGGGCACGCACATTCTGCCTGCGCCGCGATATCGAGGCGATGTGGGCCGCGGGTCTGGCCAAGGGCGGTTCGCTCGACAATGCAGTGGTGGTCGATGACGACCGGATTGTGAACGAGGAAGGCTTGCGCTACGAAGACGAGTTCGTGCGCCACAAGGTTCTGGACGCGGTCGGCGACCTTTCGCTTTCCGGCCTGCCGCTGATCGGCCGTTATGACGGTGTGCGCGCGGGGCACGCCATGAATAACCGTGTGCTCAGGGCGCTGATGGCGGACCGCTCCGCCTGGGAAGTGGTCGACTTCACGCAAGGTCGCAGAGCGCAGCCGGTCCATCGCGAACTGGTGGCGATCCCGGCCGATTGATTCCGGCTTCCGGCAACAATAGGGGCGCATCCGCGGATGCGCCTTTTTTGTGCCTTGAGGTCTCTTGCAACTGTCTTGGACAGACAGGCGCCGCCGCTATGGTCTCGCGCCGCTTATTGGGATAGAAAAGGCACCGGATCGGCCCTCCAGGGGACGAGTCGGCAGAATTTCACATGGCTTGCCATCCGGCGGGCTTGAGGAGCAAAATGGCACGGTCTGGGCCCGTTTTCGGAAGCAGCCAAGCCGGATTACCGAACGAAATGGACTTTGCCCGAATGAGTGAGGCCAGGCTCTCTATCCGACGTCATCTCTCTCCGTCTTTCCGCGCTGTTCTGGCGGGAGTGCTGGTGCTTGCCGCAGCGGGGCTTGCCGGTTGTTCCTCCGACGATGAAACGCCCTATGAGGAACGGCCCGTCGAGCAAATCTACAATACCGCGATGGACCAAATGCAGGAGGGGGACTATATCCCCGCCGCCAAGGAGTTCGACGAGGTCGAACGCCAGCACCCCTATTCGGAATGGGCGCGCCGCTCCATGCTGATGGGTGCCTATGCCCATTACAAAGTGAACCAATATGATGAGGCAATTCTTGGCGCGCAGCGATTCATCTCGCTGCATCCCGGCAACAAGGACGTCGCCTATGCCTATTATCTCGTCGGCCTTTGCTATTATGAGCAGATTTCCGATGTGGGCCGCGATCAGAAAATGACCGAGAATGCGCTTAGCTCCTTCTATGAGCTGACGCGCCGGTTTCCCACAAGTGAATATGCGCGCGATGCGCGACTGAAGATCGATCTGACGCTCGATCATCTCGCCGGCAAGGAAATGGAGATCGGCCGTTATTATCTCACACGGCATGACTACATCGCGGCGATCAACCGCTTCCGCATCGTAATCGAAAAATACCAGACGACGTCGCATACGCCCGAAGCGCTGGAGCGGCTGACCGAAGCCTATCTCTCGCTCGGCATCAAGACCGAGGCACAGACGGCGGCGGCGATCCTCGGCTATAATTTTCCCGGAAGCGACTGGTACGAGGACAGCTATGCCATGCTGGCCGGCCAGGGGCTGGAGCCGGCGGAGAACAAGGATTCCTGGATCAGCAAGGCATGGAATTCCGTTTTCTGATCTTTCGACCCCTTCCATAGAAGGCGTGTTTCATGCTCGCCGCGCTGTCGATTCGCGACATCGTTCTTATTGACCGGCTGGAACTGGCGCTCGACCGGGGCCTGTGCACGCTCACGGGCGAAACGGGGGCGGGCAAATCCATTCTCCTCGATGCGCTGGGGCTCGCGATCGGTGCGCGCGCCGATGCGGGACTCGTGCGGCAGGGCGCCGACCGCGGAAGTGTGAGTGCCGTCTTCGATGTGCCGGGGGGACATGAGGCGCGGCTGCTTCTCGAGGAAAACGGCGTCGAGGCGGAGGGCGACCTCATTCTCCGCCGGGTGCAGACGCGGGACGGTCGCTCGCGCGCTTTCGTGAACGATCAGCCGGTCAGCATCGGTTTGTTGCGGCAGCTTGGCGATACGCTGGTCGAAATTCACGGACAACATGACGAGCGGGGCCTGCTGGATGCGTCCGGCCACCGCGCGATCCTCGATGCCTTTGGCGGGCTTGAGGCAAAGGCTGCCGATATACGCCGGTTCTGGGCGGCATCGTCCGAAGCCAGGGACGTGCTTGCCGCGCATGAGGCCGCGCTGGCCAGGGCGAAGGCCGAGCAGGACTATCTCACCCATGTCGTGGCCGAGCTTGACGACCTGGCGCCCGAACCCGGCGAGGAGACCGCGCTTGCGGAAGAGCGCACGCTGATGATGCACGCGGAGAAAATCGCCGCCGATCTTTCGGAGGCTGAAGAGGCATTGTCCGGCGATGGCGGGCTCGATGCACGGCTCAATCTCGCGCTGAGGCGCCTGTCGCGTGTCGCCGAACAGGCCGGCGGACGGCTCGACGGAGCGATTGCCGCGCTTGAGCGGACGCTTGTGGAGGCGGCGGAGGCGCGCGATCAGGTCGTACAGGCGATGGCGTCGCTCGAGTTCGATCCGCAGCGGCTCGAACACTCGGAAACGCGGCTCTTTGCGCTTCGGGCCGCCGCGCGAAAACACAATGTCACGGTTGACGGTCTGGCCGCGCTTGCCGAAAACCTGCGCGGGCAACTTGCCGAAATCGAGGGCGGGGAAACGAAGCTTGCGGCCTTGCGAAAGGCGGTGGATGAAGCGGCGTCGGCCTATCTCGCTCACGCGCGCGCACTTTCCCAGGCGCGCATCAAGGCGGCGGCAAAGCTCGACCAGGAAGTGAAGAAGGAATTGAAGCCGCTGAAGCTCGACAAGGCGAGTTTCAAAACCAATGTCGATGTGCTGCCGGAAGAACAGGGCGGGCCTGACGGTATCGACCGGGTATCGTTTCTCGTTTCGACCAACCCAGGTGCGCCGCTTGGGGGCCTTATCAAGATTGCGTCGGGGGGCGAGTTGTCGCGTTTCGTGCTGGCGTTGAAGGTGGCGTTGGCGTCGCGCGGCAGTGCGCCGACGCTGATATTCGACGAGGTGGATTCGGGCGTTGGCGGCGCCGTCGCCGAAGCGGTGGGCTTGCGTCTTGCGGAGCTGTCGAATGCCGCGCAGGTGATTGTCGTTACCCATTCGCCGCAGGTGGCGGCGCGGGCGCGCCACCATTTCCGTATCTCGAAGGGTGGTGTGAAATCCGCGAAAATCGCTACCAGCGTTGAAACGCTCGACGCAATGGAGCGGCGCGAGGAAATCGCGCGCATGCTGGCGGGCGCGACGGTGACGGATGAAGCGCGCGCGGCCGCCGACCGGCTTATCGGAGGATATCCGTGAGCAAGGGCAGTCCAGGCGAGGAGGCGGCGGCGAAACCGGTGGATCATCTGACGCTGGAAGAGGCGGCGGAAGAGCTTGCGTGGTTGGCGAGGGAAATCGCAAAGCACGACAAATTCTACCACCAAAAGGACGCACCGCGTATTTCGGATGCGGATTACGATGCGCTTCGTAAACGCAATGACGCCATCGAGCAGCGCTACCCGGAACTGGTGCGGGACGACAGCCCGAATTTTCGTGTCGGCGCGCAGCCGGCCGAAGGCTTCGGCAAGCTCGAACATCGTGTACCGATGCTCTCGCTCTCCAATGCGTTCGACGACGATGACGTGCGAGATTTCGTGGCGCGCATACGGCGCTTTCTGAACCTCAAGGAAGACGATGCTCTCAGCATGACGGCGGAGCCGAAGATCGATGGGCTTTCGGCATCGCTGCGTTATGAGAAGGGCAAGTTCGTGCTGGGCGCGACGCGCGGCGACGGGCGCACCGGCGAGAACGTCACAGATAATCTCCGAACGGTTGACAACATTCCGAAGGTGCTGAAGGGCAAGAACATTCCCGATGTCGTGGAGGTGCGCGGCGAGGTCTATATGGCGCATAAGGACTTCGCGATGTTGAACGAGCGGCAGAAGGAAGACGGCAAGCCCGTCTTCGCCAATCCGCGCAACGCGGCGGCGGGGTCGCTTCGCCAACTCGACGCGAAAATAACGGCCAGCCGCCCGCTTCGCTTCTTCGCCTATACATGGGGCGAAATGTCGGACATGCCCGCCGATACGCAGGCTGGCATGATGGACACCTTTCGCGACTGGGGGTTCACCGTCAATCCGCAGTTTCGGCGTTGCGACAGTGTGGATGAACTGATCGCCTTCTATCACGACATAGAAGAGCGCCGGGCGGAACTCGACTACGACATCGACGGTGTCGTCTACAAGGTGGACCGGCTCGACTGGCAGAGCCGCCTCGGTTTCGTCTCTCGCTCGCCCCGCTGGGCGCTGGCGCATAAATTTCCGGCCGAACAGGCGATGACTGTGCTTGAAAAGATCGAGATACAGGTCGGCCGCACGGGTGCGATGACGCCGGTCGCCCGCCTGACGCCGGTAACGGTGGGGGGCGTGGTGGTGTCGAACGCGACGCTCCACAATGCCGACGAGATCGAGCGGCTCGGCGTACGCCCGGGCGATACGGTGGTGGTGCAGCGCGCGGGCGATGTGATCCCGCAGATCGTTCGCGTGGTGGAGGAGAAGCCGCGCGGGCCTTCGCCGTACAAGTTTCCCGATCATTGCCCCGAATGTGGCAGCCATGCGGTGCGCGAGACGAACCCGAAGACAGGCAAGCTTGACGCCGTCATGCGCTGCACGGGCGGGCTGGTATGTCCGGCGCAAGCCGTGGAGCGGCTGCGCCATTTCGTGTCGCGCAATGCCTTCGATATAGAGGGCTTGGGCGAAAAGCAGATCGCCGCCTTTTACGAAGACGGGCTTGTCACCCGCCCGGATGATATTTTCACGCTTGAGGCACGCGATGCAGCGAGCCTCAAGAAACTCAGGGACCGGGAAGGGTGGGGCGCGACGTCGGCGAAGAAGCTCTTCGATGCCATCGACACGCGGCGCGAGGTCGATCTCGACCGGTTCATTTTCGCGCTCGGCATCCGCCATGTTGGCGAGACAAATGCGCGGCTGCTGGCGCGGAGCTATAGCACGCTCGACAATTTCGAGGCGCAGATGCGCGCGGCCGCCGGCAAGGAGAGCGAGGCTTACGCGGAACTTCTATCCATCGACGGTGTGGGGGATGTGCTGGCGGAGTCGATCATCGATTTTTTCGCGGAAGAACATAACCGCGAGGTGCTGGAAGGATTGCGTAAGGCAGGCGTGAAACCGAAGCCCCTGCCCGAGCAGGAAAGCACTTCGCCGATTGCGGGAAAGACGGTGGTCTTTACCGGCTCGCTGGAGCGGATGACGCGCTCGGAGGCGAAGGCGCGCGCCGAGCAGATGGGTGCGAAGGTTGCAGGCAGCGTCTCGGCCAGGACCGATCTGATCGTGGCGGGACCGGGCGGCGGCTCGAAGCTCACACGCGCGCGCGAGCTTGGCATTGAAATTATCGATGAGGACAAGTGGATGGAGATTGCGGCGGGCTAGATCGCCTTCGTCGCTTCGTCGAGCCAGGCTTTTGTCTCCGCGTCGAGGCCGGGAGACAATGCTTCGCGCACGCGGGCATGATAGGCGTTCAGCCAGTCCACCTCTTCCGATGTCAGCAAAGTCTTCTCGACCAGATTGAGGTCGAGGGGTGCAAGCGTCAGTGTCTCGAAACCCATCATCTCGCGTTCGCCGCCTTCGATCGGGGCCGGCGGGGTCACGACGCAAAGATTTTCGATGCGGATGCCATAGCCGCCCGACTTGTAGTAGCCGGGTTCGTTCGAGAGGATCATGCCGGGCTTCAATGGCACATGCCCCATTTTCGAGATGCGCTGAGGCCCTTCGTGTACGGATAGATAGGCGCCGACGCCGTGGCCGGTGCCGTGGTCGTAGTCGAGGCCCGATTTCCAGAGCGCCATGCGGGCGAAGGCGTCGAGTTGCGCGCCCGACGTTCCTTCCGGGAAGCGTGCGGTTGCGATGCCGATATGGCCTTTCAGCACGCGCGTGAAACGGTCGCGTTCTTCCGCGCCTGCCGCACCAATGGCGACAGTGCGTGTTACGTCGGTGGTGCCGTCGATATATTGTGCGCCGGAGTCGACGAGGAAAAGTTCGCCCTGCTTCAGTGGCATATTGGTGGCGGTGGTCACCCGGTAATGGACGACGGCGCCATTCGCACCCGCGCCGGAAATCGTGTCGAAGCTCACATCCTTTAATTCGCCCGTCTCGGCGCGGAAACCTTCCAGCTTTTTCGCGGCGGCGATTTCGTCGACACTTCCTTTCGGCGCCTCCACCGCGAGCCATGCAAGAAATTTCGTCAGCGCCCGGCCATCGCGCAAATGCGCGGCGCGTGCGCCCGCCACCTCCGCCTCGTTCTTGCAGGCCTTCGGTAACTCGCACGGGTCGGTCCCATGTTTTACCTCCGCGCCCGCCGCCGTTGCCCGCGCATCGATCCAGGATGCGCAGGTCGCCGGGTCCACGAGCACGGTCTTTTTTGCGGTACCCAGATCGTCCAGCGCGCGCCCAAATTCGCCCTTTGGACGCGCCGTCACGATATTGCCGAGATGCGCGCGTGCCTTGCCATCGAGCTTGCGCTCGTCGATGAAGAGGTCGGCGTGGCCGTCCTCATGCAGCAGCGCGAAGGAGAGCGGCAGCGGCGTATGGGGCACGTCTCCTCCCCGGATATTGAAGAGCCAGGCAATGGAATCCGGCATGGTGAGGACGACGGCGTCCGCGTCGCTGCTCATCAATGCGGAGGCGATACGCCTGATTTTATCCGGCGCCGCCTCGCCCGCGATTTCGAGCGGCTGCGGCACGACTTTCGCCGCCGGCGGCTCCGGCTGGTCCGGCCAGACGGCGTCCAGCGGATTGCTCCCGACGGCTACGAGCGCGCCGCCCGCCTTCTCCGTCGCCTTGCGCAGCTTTGCGACCGAGCCGATGGTGTGGAGCCACGGGTCGTAACCGAGTTTCGCACCTCCGGCGATGTTTTGTTCGATCCAGGTGGCGGGCGGCTCCTCGATCAGGTGCCTGATCTCGAAGGTGCCGGGATCGACCTGGTCGCGCACCTGTAGCGTGTAGCGTCCGTCAACGAAGATTGCGGCCTTGTCGAGCGTCACGATGGCCATGCCGGCCGAGCCGGAAAAGCCCGTCAGCCAGCGCAGCCGTTCGGCATGGGCCGGCACATATTCGCCCTGGTGTTCGTCGGCGCGGGGTATGAGAAAGCCGTCAAACCCGCGGCGCTTCAGTTCCTCGCGGAGCTTTGCCGTGCGTTCGATCCCGAGGGCCGGATTGATGCTGTCGTCATAGGTCTGGAACATGGTTTCAATGTAGGGGGCGGCGCGCAAGGCGGCAATGGGGCTTAACCGGCCAGCCGCAGTGTCATCCAGTCGTCGATGGGCTTGCGCGCCACGAGCTTCAGTCCCTGCATCCGCATGGCGCTCGCGACCATTGGTTCCTGTGTGGCGAGCAGGCCGGACAGGATCAGCGCGCCGCCGGGCTTCAAATGCGTGGCGAAAGCGGGGGCGAGGGCAACGAGAGGGCGCGCCAGAATATTCGCGACAATGAGGTCGTAAGGTGCGCGTGCCCGGAGTGCCGGGTGGCCGAAGCCCCTGGCGGGCACGGCGGAGACGAAGGGGCCGATGCCGTTCACCCGTGCATTCGCCTTCGCGATCGCCACGGAGACGGGATCGATATCCGAGGCGAGCACATTCACGCGCGCGAGCTTTGCGATGGCGATGGCGAGGACGCCCGTGCCGGTGCCGATATCGAGCGCATTGATCTTCACACCGGGCCGCACGCATTCGGAAATGAATTCGAGGCAGCCCGCGGTTGTTTCGTGGTGGCCGGTGCCGAAGGCCTGTGCCGCATCGATCCGGATGGGGATCGCGCCTGCCGGTATCCGCGCTGCGTCATGGCTGCCGTGAATGAAGAAGCGCCCCGCCCGGACAGGGTCCAGCCCCTCCAGCGAACGTGTGACCCAGTCGACTTCAGGCATGGGCTCGATATGAAGCCCCGCAACGGTCGTGCCGGTCTCCCGTTCAGTTTGCGCCAGCCTCTCGCGCAGCACCGTCTCGTCCGGCTCATCTTCATAGAGAGCCTCAACGCGCCAGAGCCCGTGCGCCTCCACTTCGTTCCAGTCCGATGCCGTTTTCACGAGCGGCGATGTGCCGGGTTCGGCTTCGCTCATCGAGACCGCAAGCGCTTCGGGCCGGACCGCCGCTTCCAGCGCGTCGGAGAAGGCGTCCGCCGTTTCATAGGGGATGATGAAGAAGGCTTTCCAGAGCGGCACGGCTATGTACGCTCCAGAAAACTGTCGATCACTTTCTTGCGGCCCGCCTTGTCGAAATCCACGGTGAGCTTGTTGCCGTCGATTTCGGTGACATGGCCATAGCCGAATTTCTGATGGAAGACCCGATCCCCACGTTCATAGCTCGCGGCGGGGTCACCCGTGGCGGCGCGTTCGGCATGGCCCTCATAGGTGGGCGTCTTCGTGCGCGAGGCAGTGTCCGCATTTGCCTGCGCACGGCGCCAGCCGGGACTCGAATAATCGCTTTTCTGTGCGAAGTCCTGCGCGAAGCGGCTCGGTGCGTAATTTTGATAGCTTGCCCCCGCCATCGCACTTTCCGTCACCTGCACATGGTTCTTCGGCAGTTCGTCCACGAAGCGCGACGGGATCGAGCTTTGCCACAGCGCATGGATACGGCGGTTTGCGGCAAAAGAAATGTAAGCCCGCTTTTTCGCGCGCGTGATGCCGACATAGGCGAGGCGGCGTTCTTCCTCCAGCCCCGCGATGCCGTTCTGGTCGAGGGCGCGCTGATGGGGAAACAGTCCTTCCTCCCAGCCGGGCAGGAACACGGTTTCGAATTCGAGACCCTTGGCGCTATGCAGCGTCATCAGATTGATCTTGTCGGCGGTGTCGTTTTGTTCGATCTCCATCACCAGAGAGATATGTTCGAGATAACCGGCGAGGTTTTCGTGGTGCTCCATCGAGCGGATGAGTTCTTTCAGATTTTCGAGCTTGCCGGGCGCATCCGCCGATTTGTCGTTCTGCCACATCTCGGTATAGCCGGATTCATCCAGAATGATTTCGGCCAGGTCCGTATGCGGCATGCCAGGCACGAGCGTGCGCCAGCGCTCCATCATTTCGATGAACTGGCTCAAGGCGCGGCGCGCGGCGGGCTTCAGCTCTTCGCTCGTCAGCAGAATTTTCGAGGCGCGGTAGAGCGAGGTGTTTCCGGCGCGGGCAAGACTGCGGATCGTCTGTAGCGCGACATTGCCGAGGCCGCGGCGCGGCCGGTTCACGATGCGCTCGAAGGCGAGGTCGTCGTCGGCTTGAGCGACGAGGCGGAGATAGGCATTGGCGTCGCGGATTTCCGCGCGCTCATAGAAGCGCGGGCCGCCGACGACACGGTAGGGGAGCCCCAGATTGATGAAGCGATCTTCGAATTCACGCATCTGGAAGGAGGCGCGCACCAAAATCGCCATGTCGCGCAACAGATGATCCTGGTGCTGCAACTGTTCGACGTCCTCGGCGATGGCGCGGGCCTCTTCCTCGCCGTCCCAATAGGAGGCGATGGCGACGGGTTCGCCTTCATTGCCCTTCGCTTCGGTCCAGAGTGTCTTGCCGAGGCGCTGTTCGTTCGTGGCGATGAGGCCGGAGGCTGCCCCCAGAATGTTCGCGGTCGAGCGATAGTTTCGCTCGAGGCGGATCACGGTCGCGCCTGGAAAATCCTTTTCGAAACGCAGGATATTGTCCACCTCCGCGCCACGCCAGCCATAGATCGACTGGTCGTCGTCGCCGACGCAGCAGATGTTCTTGTGTTTTTGTGCCAGCAGCCGCAGCCAGAGATATTGCGCGACGTTGGTATCCTGATATTCGTCCACCAGCATATATTTGAAGCGCTCCTGATAGTCGGTGAGCACGTCCGCATGCTCCTGGAAGATACGAAGCACTTCGAGCAACAGGTCGCCGAAATCGGCGGCATTCAGCACCTTGAGGCGGGCCTGATAGGCGGCATAAAGTTCGCCACCCTTGCCGTCCGCGAAGGCTTGCGCCTCGCCGGCCGGCACTTTCGAGGGGACGAGGCCACGGTTCTTCCAGCCGTCGATGTAGGCGGCGAGCTGGCGCGCGGGCCAGCGTTTTTCATCGATGCCCGCCGCCACGATGATCTGCTTCATCAGGCGGGTCTGGTCGTCGGCGTCCAGAATGGTGAAGTCGGAGCGAAGCCCGGCAAGTTCGGCATGGCGGCGGAGAATTTTTGCGCCGAGCGCGTGAAACGTGCCGAGCCATTGCATGCCTTCGACCGCGCCGCCGATGAGCCGGCCAATCCGGTCGTGCATTTCGCGCGCGGCCTTGTTGGTGAAAGTGACGGCGAGGATCTGGCTTGGCCAGGCCTGGCGTGTCGCCAGAAGGTGGGCGAGCCGCGTTGTCAGCACGCGCGTCTTGCCGGTGCCCGCGCCCGCAAGCACGAGAACAGGGCCGTCCAGTGCTTCGACCGCCTTGCGCTGCTCCGCGTTCAGCCCGTCGAGATAGGGCGCGCGCATGGCCCCTATCGCTTGTTGGCTGATCGAGGTGGTGCTGCTCGAGCGGGCGGTCGTTTCCTCGGGAATATTTCCCAGATCGAAGGGGTCACTCGTCATTACTTTTCCGGGCAGGGATGTGGTTCGGGTTCCGGCGGCCGGCCGGTGGCCGCATGGCTCTCAAGGAGACCGATTCCGCCCGCGCAGCTTAGCATGAGGGCAGGCATTTCGGGGTGAATTGGCCATTTCCGCCGTGATATGCCGGTTTTGTGCCCTTGCCCTTGGATTCCGCCAGCAAGCCCGGTAGACAAAGCGCACAGACAGAACCATCGGAAAGCAGGTTGCGAGATCAGGCAAGCCCGGCGGAATGCCTGGTGCATGCCGGTCTCATCCAAGGAGGCCTTCCGGCGTGACGCTTGAAGGAAACGACATGTTGAACACGCCGGAAACCAAAGAACATACATATCGCAAGGTCAATCTGGTCGGACTTTCCTTCATGGCTCTTGCGGTGGGTCTTTTCACCGGTCTGGGCGCGGTTGCCTTCCGCTCGCTTGTGAGCCTCGTTCACAACATCTTCTTCCTCGGCGAATTCAGTTTCGCCTATGACTCCAACCGGCTGACGGAACCCGGCCCCTGGGGCGCCTTCTTTATTCTGGCGCCGGTAATCGGCGGTATGGGTGTCGTCTATCTTGTCAAGAACTACGCGCCCGAAGCGCGCGGGCATGGTGTGCCGGAGGTGATGGATGCGATCTATCACAAAGAGGGGCGCGTGCGGCCCATCGTGGCCGTCATCAAGTCGCTTGCGTCGGCGCTTTCCATCGGCTCGGGCGCATCGGTCGGGCGCGAAGGGCCCATCGTGCAGATCGGCGCGGCGCTCGGTTCCTCCTTCGCGACGCTCATCAACCTGCCGAGCTGGCAGCGCATCACGCTGCTTGCGGCGGGCGCCGGTGCGGGTATCGCGGCCACCTTCAACACGCCGCTCGGCGGGGTGCTCTTCACGCTCGAACTGATGCTGCCGGAGGTGAGCCCACGCACTTTCTTGCCTGTCGTTATCGCCACGGGTTCGGCGGCTTATGTCGGGCGCCTCTTTTTCGGGCTCCAGCCCGCATTTCTTGTCGCACTGGCGCCTGTTCCGAGCGAGCAGACGGTCGATGTCGTCAATCTTCTCGCGTTTGTCGCGCTCGGGCTTCTTTGCGGCGCCGCGTCCTGGGGGTTCATCCGGACGCTGGTCTTTTGTGAAGAGTTTTTTCCCAAGCGCTTCGCGAATGAATATCTGCGCAATGCCGTCGGCATGTCGATTGTCGGGCTGATGGGTTATCTCTTCGTCGTCACGTCCGGCCATTATTACGTAAATGGCGTCGGCTATGGCACGATCCAGGCAATCCTGCAGGGCCACATCACCAGCATCGCGCTGCTGGCGCTTCTTTGCGGCGCAAAAGTCATCGCAACTTCGGTGTCGCTCGGCTCGGGTGCATCGGGCGGCGTCTTCGCGCCATCGCTTTACATCGGGGCGACGCTTGGCGGTGCCTTCGGCGCGGTGATGCTCCTTTTCTGGCCGGGTCACAGTGTGAGCGTCGCGGAATATGCGATGGTCGGCATGGCCGCTGTCGTTGGGGGTGGCACAGGCGCGACGATGACCGCGATCACGATGGTCTTCGAGATGACGCGCGATTATAACATCATCATCCCGCTCATCATGGCGGTTGCCATCGCGGTCGGCGTCCGGCGCGCCCTGATGTCGGAAAATATCTACACGATAAAGCTTGTGCGGCGCGGCCGCCGCATTCCGAAAGACCGCTATTCGAATGCCTATCTGGTGCGGATCGCGCATGAAATCATGGACAGTTCCATTTCCGTCATGCCCGCCGATACGCCGGTCGAGCAGGCACTCACCTATGTGGCGGAGGGTGGCGGCGTGCATTTCATTCTCGTGCAGGATGGCGGGCGGATTGCAGGGGTGGTGCCGTTCGACAGCCGCATTGCCATGCGCGACACGCATGGCAAGCAACCGGTGACGGTGCGCGATCTTGCGATCACCGATTATGTCCTCGCCCGTGAGAACAGCATTCTCGAAGACGTGATGCGGCGCATCCGCGAGCGCAACGCGACGCTTGCGCTGGTGGTACGCGACAAGCCCGGCATCCCGCGTCCGGGCGATGTGCTCGGCGTGATCGGCAAACCGCAGATCGCGGACATAATGCTGAAAACACAGATCGGCTGATCAGCGTAACCGGGAGTGCCGGCCTTCGGCTCCTCCGTTACTTTCTCTTGATGCCGATGACACGGCCCGCCTGTTCGGGCCGGGGCAAACCGGCATGCGCCTTCATCAGGTCTGTGAGCTTCTCTTGCGTCACAGCGGGAAAGGGTGCGGCGCGGCGCGTCTTCATGTCGACGTGAATGCACATCTGCTCCGAGGTCGCGGCGAGATAGCCTTTCCCGGCGTGATACATATGCGCGAAGACATGAATGCGTTTCGCGTCCCAGTCGAGGAGCTGATAGGTGATGCGAACCGGGTCGCCCTCGACCAGTTCGTCCAGGTAGCAGACATGAACTTCAGCGGTGAAGCAGGAGCCTTCGCCCTGTTTTGTGTAGTCCCAGCCGATCCCCAACTCATTGAAAGTCGCGTCGAGCGAGGTGTCGAACAAGACGTGATAATAGGCCATGTTCAGGTGGCCATTATAGTCCACCCATTCATGTTCGACGGTGCGGAGCGGGCATTCGAGGGGGGCGGCGAAGGTGGTTTCGGTCATGAATTTCTCTTCATCTTGTTCTTCAACGTCGCCATCATGATCCACCTGTCCCGTTTATCCGCGAGGATGGCTCATTCAGGTCTTCCCGTCCGGGACCGTGGATCGCCGGACGAGACGGGCCATGACGGCCAGGTCATGCTAATGTAGCGGCAAGCAAGATCAAGGAGCATCGGCCATGGCCAGGACGGTCGCGGCAGAAGAGGCGCGGACGGACGCGATTGGCGCATTGCGGGCGCTGCTTGGCGAGCGGCTGAGCCTGGCGGGGGCGGCGCGCGCGGCGCATGGCCGCGACGAGAGCTGGCACCCGGTGGCAATGCCGGATGCGGTTGCCTTCGCGGTATCGACACAAGAGGTCGTGGCGATCACCCGCATCTGCGCCGCGCATGGCATGCCGATCATCCCCTTCGGTGCAGGCACGTCGCTCGAAGGTCATGTGTCCGCCGTGCATGGCGGCTTGTCGCTCGATCTTGGCGGGATGAACCATATTCTCGAGGTGAATGCGGAAGACCTCGATGTGCGCGTCGAGGCGGGCGTCACGCGCAAGGCGCTCAACGACCATTTGCGCGACACCGGGCTCTTCTTTCCGATCGATCCCGGCGCCAATGCGAGCCTTGGCGGCATGGCCGCGACGCGCGCGTCCGGCACCAACGCTGTTCGCTACGGCACCATGCGCGAAAATGTGCTGAACCTCACCGCCGTCATGGCGGATGGGTCCGTTGTTCATACGGCGCGCCGCGCGCGAAAATCCTCCGCCGGATACGATCTGACACGGCTTCTCATAGGCTCCGAAGGCACGCTCGGCATCATCACGGAAGTGACGCTCCGGCTTTACGGTATTCCTGAAGCGGTGCGTTCGGGCGTCGTTTCGTTCGAGAGTCTCGAAGGCGCGGTCGATGCCGTTATCGAAACCATCCAGTCGGGTCTTCCGGTGGCGCGGATTGAAATTCTCGATCCGCTTTCGATCCGTGCCTGCAACGCTTATTCGAAGCTCACCCTTGCTGAAGCGCCGACGCTTTTCGTCGAATTCCATGGCACAGAAGCCTCTGTAGGCGAGCAGGTGGAGCGCTTCGGCGCCATCGCGGCCGGGCATGGTGGCGGCGCGTCCGAATGGGCGGTGAAGGCGGAGGAGCGCACCCGGCTCTGGGAGGCGCGGCACAATGCCTATTACGCGGCGCTCGCCTACAAGCCCGGCAAGAAGGGTATGGTAACGGATGTCTGCGTGCCGATCTCGCGCCTCGCGGAAGCGATCCGCGGCACACTGGACGATCTTGAGACCTCCTTTCTGGAGGCGCCCATTGTCGGTCATGTCGGCGACGGCAATTTTCACATGCTGCTCTTGATGGATCCCTCGGACCCGCGCGACCTCGCCGAAGCGACCCGCATTCACGATTTGATGGTGATGCGCGCGCTCTCGCTTGAGGGCACCTGCACCGGCGAGCACGGCATTGGCGAGGGCAAGATCAAGTTTCTCGAAGCCGAACATGGTGAAGGTGTCGCCGTCATGCGCGCCATCAAGCGTGCGCTCGACCCGAAAGGAATTTTGAATCCGGGCAAGATTTTCACTATGTGATGCGCGCCATTCTAACTCTTCAAATAAAATGCGCCGGCCTGGTGGCGACCCTCAATCCAGCGTCTGACGGTAGCGATTGAGTGCGATCACCGAGACACCGACGAGAAATGCCGTCATCGCCAGCATGTCCGCCGCGATCTCGGACGGGCTGGCCCCCTTCAACAAGATGCCGCGCACGATCCGCAGGAAATGCGTCAGTGGCAGTACCTCGCCGATCCATTGCGCCCAGACCGGCATGCCGCGAAAGGGAAACATGAAGCCCGACAGCAGGATCGACGGCAGGAAAAAGAACATCGTCATCTGCATGGCCTGAAGCTGGTTGCGTGCAAGCGTCGAAAAGGTGAAACCCACGGCAAGATTGGCCGCGACGAAAAAGAACAGCACGATGGAAAAAAGTCCGAGACTGCCGCCAAGCGGGATATCGAAAAGCCAGTAGGCGGCGGCGAGCACCATCCCCGTCTGCACGTAGCCGACCATGATATAGGGAAGGATTTTTCCGATCATCACCTCCAGCGGGCGAACCGGCATTGTCAGCAGGTTCTCCATCGTGCCGCGCTCGGTCTCGCGTGTAACCGCGAGCGCGGTGAAAATCACCATCGTCATTGTCAAGATGACACCGATAAGGCCCGGCACGATGTTCAGTTCCGTTCGGCCTTCCGCATTATAGCGGCGGTGGATCACGAGATCGACGGGCGGTGGTCCGGCCCGCAGCCCGGCCAGCGGACCCACAAGGTCGCGATTGAAGACAGTGGTTGCGAGCACCTGGATGCCGGACACGGCATTGCCTGTCGCGGAAGGGTCGGTCGCGTCTGCATCGAGGAGAAGCTTCGGACGCTCGCCGCGCTGCATCTCGCGGCTGAACTCCGGCGGTATCTGCAGAACGAACTGCACCTTGCCCGACCGGATCAGGCTGTTTGCCTCGTCTGCTGTTTCCGGCCACGCGACAATGTTGAAATAGTCGGTGTTCTCAAGCCCCTTCACCAGCGTTCGCGTGTAGACGGAATGATCCTGCGCGAAGAGGGCGGTGGGGAGGTGCTTTGGATCGGAATTGATTGCATAGCCGAAAAGGACGAGCTGCATCACGGGGACGCCGAGCATCATCGCGAAGGTCAGCCGGTCGCGGCGCATCTGGATAAATTCCTTGCGGACCATCGCGCCGAGCCGGTGAAGCGAGAGACGCTGTCGCATGGCATTACCCGAAATTGTCAGATGCGCCCCGCATCATGTGAATGAAGACGTCTTCGAGGGTCGGTTCGACCTTCTTCCAGTCGAGACCGTCTTCCTGCCGCCAGGGCGCGATGGCGTTTGTGAGCGCGTCGCCGCCCGCGCCGCTGACATGCAGCGTGGTGCCGAAGGGTGCCACCATCTCGACGCCGCTGCGGCCGGTGAGGTCGCGTGCCAGCCGGTTGATCTGGCGCTGCGTGCGGCCGCTGACCAGCCATGTGACGAGGCCCGAATGGCCGATCACTTCGTCCACGGTGCCGCGCGCGAGGAGCTTGCCGTAGGCGAGATAGCAGATCTTGTGGCAGCGCTCGGCCTCGTCCATGTAGTGCGTGCTGACGAGAACGGTGAGACCGGTCTCGGCGAGACGGTGGATTTCGTCCCAGAATTCGCGCCGTGCTTTGGGATCGACGCCCGCTGTCGGCTCGTCGAGCAAAAGCAGTTTCGGCCCG
>TARA_R110002110_G_scaffold390339_1_pt1 | contig 19328 bp, 20 predicted proteins | sample TARA_R110002110 | Tara Oceans TARA_R110002110 (sample SAMEA4397330) | marine metagenome | biome: Polar Biome; feature: [SRF] surface water layer (ENVO:00010504); material: water (ENVO:00002006), including particulate matter (ENVO:01000060) such as... | depth 5 m
GGAAAAATACCATTTATTCGTGTAATTAATTCATGGACTCTATATAACAAGATTCTATGGTCTGAAATAGATGAAAAGGACTTCACTGGTAAGTTTCGTGGATTATTATTCTTGAAAAGATATAAAGAAAGGGAATTTCTTAAAGACCTTAAAGAAAGCCAAGAACAAACATCATTTTTGATAAACTATATAGATAATAATTATGAATCTGTTCAAAAAAAATAACGAAAGCACAACAATGGCTATAAGTAATTGCTTGTTCTCGCCTACTTTGGAAATTCCTGCGGAATTTCCAACTTGGTGTGTTCCGCCAGCTGGCGGATAAGTGCTAACACACGCAACTAAAGTTACATCTTTGAATCAATATCTGCTACTACAACAGGTCCCAGTTCAAAATTAGCTTGTTTAGCATATTCCAAGAGCTCTCTGGCTTTTTTATTTTCGCCGGCTTCTTTTAGAATTACACCTGCATGATAAGCCGGAACCGGCTCGAAGGTTTTTCCAAGTACTTTTTCATTTAGAATTTGCTGCGCTTGATCAATTTCACCTTTATGAAATAGTACCCAAGCTTGCAGATCATAAGTAACAGGGTTCGGACGATTAGTCAATTCTTTTTGAATCAATGCTTCAGCAACTTCAAAATCTCCAAACTCAGTTGCAGCTAGTTGAATTAGCTCAGCATCATACATTCCGTAATATTTTGGATTGGATGATTCATTATAAAATGTTTTCAAGTATTCATTCTTCTCTTCTTCATTTCCTTCATATCCCGCCATTTCAGCGAACATTAGATATGAATCAGGAGACATACTACGCTCTGAAACGAAAGCCAAAATCTCTCGAGCTAACTCAAGATTTCCATCGTGTGCATAAGCTATGTAAGCAATTCCTTTCAACGAGTGCAAATAAGAAGCACCTGATTTTTCTTGTTCAAGTACTTTAAGAAACATTTCATAAGCCTTCGGAACATTTCCTTCATGGCCTAAGCGATCACCTAAATTACTTTGTGCCCAAGCTGAAAGACTTGAGCTATAAGCTATTCTTTCTACCCCTCTTTATAAAGCTGAAATAGATTCTGATGCATTACCGGAATAGTCTTCAAATTGTGATCTTCTGATCAAATAATTGAATGATGCTTTATTGGTAATCTCATTTTCTAAAATATATTTGGCGTGTTCGAAATCCCCCGTTTCCATACTTGCATCATATATAATCATATGACTGAGCAATTTATCCTCACCAACGGAGAGAGCTTTTTCTGCATACGCAATTGCACCTTGAAAATCGTGCTTAGTAATTGATAATTGAGCCAGTGTTTGCAAAACTCCGGCATTCTTGCCTTTATAAAATTCATTGGTTTCTTGTAACAGTTCTTCAGCTCTAGCCAAATAAGCAACATCTTTTGTGATGCCAAACTTAGCTTGATACGCCGATGCCAGTTTCATTTTGAAAACAGGAGTATCTGTTTTATCCAGTTCTTTTTTCCAAAACTCAATACCGGCTTCCGTTTTTTCAAGACCACTTTTATCAATAAACGATTCCTGATTTAAAAATGGATTGATCTCTTCTTTATTGACAATAGTTTTTGTCTCGGTGGTACAACTAGCTCCTAAACATACTACTAGCAGACCGAAAATTATTCGTTTTAACATAATCAACTCTTTTAATTATTAGATAAAAAAAGAACCCCTGAATTGAGGTTCTTTGATAAGGTATGTTCTGTTTAGAACGGAGCAGCTAAGTACGGAAATGTACTTAAAAATGCCTTGTCATTAGCATCAACATTATCATCTGATAATCCTGGGAATTCAGGATTTGATAGTCCTGTTTCTCCACCGAAAATCAGAATTAATTCTACGGTAATTACATCATCAGTTAAGTTTCTTCCAGTAAGAAGATTAGTACCATCATAGAATGTTGTTGGGCTAGTCAAACTAACATTCAATACATCTGTAGCCAAAAGACCAATAAATGCATTTCTGTTTTGTCCCAGAGCATTCTCGTCTGTTTCCTCAGCATAAGCTGGACTTAAAGCTGCAAGGTTAGTTTCCATTTCAGCGGCAAAAGCTGCGTTCTGTGCAGAGGGCGCTGTTGTATTAAAGCTGTTCTTGCTAGATGAAGATAGAAATACTGTATTTACTGCAGGACGTCCCATTTGGTCAGCCGTTGTAAATTGTGCATTAGAGCTGATTGGAGTTTCTGCTCCATCATCGTTATCGCTACAGCCGGTCATAATCATGCCCGCAACAAGTAAAAGTGAAAATATTTTTGAAAATTTCATGTCTATATTTTTTAAAAATTGGTGTTATAAATTTGTCTTAGTTAGTGCGGTTTCTTGCTTGAACCCAAGTATTGATGGTATCAGAATTACCAAGCATTGATTTTGGTACTTCAACTACAACACTCATCACGTTTTTACCTGCAAATGTATCTGCTCCTGGATCGTTAAAACTACTAGCATTACCTGCAATAATTTCACCGTATTGTGCAAAATCCATGAAAAATGGATCATCACGTGGTCCTGCAAAAAGCTTCATACTTCCACTGGTTCCAACTTGTGCTGTTTGTCCATATTCAGTTATATCAACTGAAACGCTGTTTTCAGCATCAAATTCGATTCCACCAGATAATCCGGTAGTAGATGGTGCAACCGGCCCGTAAGCGTACGCTTTACCGTTAGCAAATATTACTTGAATTACCAGATTCTCTATATTATCAGCATCGTTATCAATGTTGAATTGAATCATCGTGTTTTCACTAAATTCAGCATCTCCGGTAGCAGATGGCTCAATTAATCCCTGAGTATTAGCTACAAATACTAAATTACTGCTTGAGGGGCCTTGAAAAGCGTAAAAGTCGGTTATATCTGCTTTAGTACCGGTTATTGCTGGTGCATCGATATGATCGGCTGCAAATACAATAATTGTTCCTACCAATACTAAACTTAAAATTGAATAGGTTATTTTTTTAAAATTCATAATGTATGTTTGTTATAATTTATGATTGATTTCACTTTACAATACGAAGGCATCTTCCAGATGGATTGTTTTAATTGGAATTAGTTTTCTACTATTTCAGTTAATCCCAATAATTAAATTATCACTCTACTTGCGTATCAATTAAATGCATAGATTTGCTGACTTTGTGATCAATAACCCAATATTGATTACTTTCTTTATTTTTATTTTGGTTGTGTTAGCCATCTTTCCAGCTTCTAAAATCAGCACTGACTTCGATCTTGAAAATTTTTATCCAAAATCTGATCCAACCGTACAATCCTATCGATTGTTGGAAGATGAATTCGGGAGAGATGATAATGTGATAATGGTTGGCTATAAAAGGGATTCTCTTTTCACCGTACATCAATTGAGAGAACTCAAAGCTATTATTGATTCTATAAAAACCATCCCAAATGTTGCTGATGTACAAAGTATTTGGTCAGCTGAGGAAATGATCAATAATAATGGAACCTTAAAGTTTGATTCTTTTCTGGACGTTGATTCACTGGAATCGAATCTTAAAGAAGCGAGAAGCAGAATTACCAGCGACTCATTTACTGAAGGCTTTTTGATCAATAAAGAAGCTAACACTACCGCTTTCTTTCTGGAAATAGATGAAGAGAATAATACTTATGCATCCAGGAATGACATTATTACGGAATTGAATATCATTCTGGCTGATTATCCCAATACAGATTTTAAGATCACCGGTATCCCCTATTTCAGAAATCAATATGTAAACATCCTAAATGAAGAAGTGATTTTCTATATCTCTTTTTCTTCCGTGTTGATCATTTTATTGTTGTGGTATTTATATAGAAGCATATCCGGAATATTTATTCCAATGCTGATTGTTTGGTTTACGGTTCTCTTTACTGTTGCTGCAATTACTCTCACCGGTGGCTATTTGGAAATTATGAGCAGTACTATAGCTCCGATTTTACTTTGTGTTGGAGTTGCCGATTCCATTCATATGATCTCTAAGTTTGATGATGCTGTCCAAAATGGAATGAAGCAGCGCAAGGCTATTCTTGAAATGATGTTGACTCTTGGGAGTGCTACTTTTTTAACAAGCATAACTACTGCTATTGGCTTTGGTACTTTAATAACAAGCTCTGTAGTTCCTATGAAAAGATTTGGAATTTATACAGCTTTAGGCGTTTTGATTGCTTATACCATCACTATTTTGTTTCTGCCTGCCATTCTAAAAATTACAAACATCAAAAAAGTGTTTAAAGAAAACGGAGGCAAACTTTATCCTTGGATTGGCGACAAATTGTTATCTCTTTCCGGGTTTAATAAAAAGCACTATAGAAAAATATCATACATAACTCTTGGGATTAGCCTTTTAATTGCTTTAGGAATTTTTAAGCTTCAAGTAAATGGGCGAGTTTTTGATGATGTCAGCCGAGATTCCGTTTTAATACAAGACAGCAATTTCTTTTCTGAAAATCTGGCTCCTGCTTTTCCGCTAGAATTCGTCATTGACACAAATGAACCCGAAGGAATTACCAATCCTGATTTTATTCAACGAATTGAGGATTTTCAAAAATATTTATTGAGTTTCCCTGAAATTCAACGAGCTACTTCCTTTTCAACTCTTCTCAAAGAATTACACGAAGTTATGTCGCCGGATGAGGCTTCGGTATCTGCACTTCCAAACGATCAAAGCCTTATTGCTCAATATCTTCTTTTATTGGAAATCACTGATAACAGTATCTTAGAAAATGTTACTGATTTTGATTATCAGAAGTTAAGAGTTGCAGCACAAACTGAAGATGCCGGATCAAAGAGAATCAACGAAATAAAAGGTTCCGTCCAATCTTATATAAACGAGAATTTTGAAAATGAAACCGTGACTATCACAGGCTCTACCATATTGAGTGCTAACTTGGTTGGTAAAATGGTTTACTCACTTGCTTCAAGTATCGGTTTAGCATTTATTTGTATTTCTATTTTAATGGCATTTCTGTTCAAAGATTTCAAAATGGTACTTATTTCATTGATACCCAATATTATGCCTTTAGTTGTTGTAGCAGGCATTATGGGCTTTTTAGGTGTCGATATTAAGCCCTCAACTGCTGTGATATTTACCATTGCATTTGGTATAGCTGTAGATGATACCATTCATTATTTAGCGCGATTAAGAATAGAATTAAAACGTGGCTTAAACATTGAAGATGCGCTGGAAATCACCACTCAAAAAACAGGGCGTGCTATCATCATTACCAGTATGATATTGTTAATCGGATTCGGAACGTTGATCACCAGTGAATTTACATCCACAACATTAATGGGGATTCTTATTTCTTCCACTATTTTCGTTGCTGTGATTGCAGATCTGGTTGTGCTGCCCAGCCTTTTCTACTGGCTGAAACCTACACTTAAAGATGTGATTAAAGTGCAAGATTAGATAAGATCACCTTATGAACTTCATCTACACTTTTTGAAGCATCAATAGTTACAAAACGCTTTTCTGATTTAGAAAGCTCATCAAATCCTTTAACCACATTTTTGTAAAACTCTATCCCGGATTGCTCCATACGATCTTTCTGCATGTGTGCTGTTCTTTTAAAAGATTCCTCTAAACTCAATCTTAAATAAAAAGTGATATCCGGTGCAATGCCATGAGACGCTACTCTATTTATTTGATGAACTTGATCAATCGGTAAGCTTCTTCGTCCATACCCTTGATATGCAGTAGTAGAATCATAGAATCGATCTAAAATCACCACAGTATCATTTGCTAAAAGAGGTTTTACTTTCTCAGCAATTAATTGTGATCGGGCTGACGAAAATAAAAGGAGCTCTGTAACAGGATCAATTTCAATTTCAGGATTTAGCAACATCCCTCTAATGAGTTCAGAGATATCTGTGCCACCGGGCTCACGGAGTATTTCGACTTCTTTACCTGATTCAATAATTTTATCTTTAAGAAGAGAAATCTGCGTTGATTTACCACTTCCATCAATTCCTTCAAATGTAATTAGCATAGATTGAATTTAAGAAGAATTTTAATCTCAAGTTACTTTGAATTATCTTAAATAAAGCTAGTGTATTTACAGCCATGAATTGTCGTAGCCCTCTGTCCACCTGAATTAGAAAAGCTGTTTCAAATCTATTGGAATGAGGAATAGATCGATGAACTCAATGCTTGTCTGAAAGTGAAAGATGAAAACATCCTCAAGTCAGACAAGGGGTTGCAACCCCTTGTCTGACTTGAGAAGGTGACGTTATTTTTAGCTTAGGTTAGAAGCTGCCGAGGGCATCACTTTGTGGGAACTCAGGTTTAAAAGGGTAAAATGCCCAAATTGTAATACGAAGCAACCTCTATTCCGAAAACCTCTAACCGAAACGCAGTTTCTTTACGGAGGATGGACCTGCAAAAAGGGTGGTTGTGAAATGGATAAATTCGGGAAGAAGCTTAACCAGATCTATGTTCCCAATAAGCGAAAATCAGCGATCCAAATCAGCGAAATCAGTGATCCCAATCAGCGAAATCAGTGATCCCAATCAGCGAAATCAGTGATCCCAATCAGCGAAATCAGCAATCCCAATCAGCGAAATCAGCAATCCCAATCAGCGATCAAAAATCAAAATCATCCATCATTTCGATCGGTTCTTTAGGCATGGCTAATGCAAGGCCAATATAAATCAGTAAGCTTGTTCCCCATCCCATGATAAAAACTGCTCCGAAGATAAAACGAACAACTGTAGGGCTTAAACCGAAATATTTTGCCAAACCACCGCACACTCCGGCAATTTTTTTGTTTGTTCTTGATTTCATCAAGCGCTTTGCATGGCGATATCCGAAATTATCGTAATTATAACTTGAAGAGCTTGATGACTTACTTGAAGAATCTAAGTTGTTATTTAATGTACTTGTAAATTCTTCCGCACCGTGTATATCGTCTGAATAGATATTTTTTTTCTTTTGCTGTCTTCTTTTTCTACGAGATTCTTTCTTGGCTTTTCTCTCTTTCTTTCTGTCTCCTACTAAGAAACCAAAACCAACTAAGGTCACCAAAATTCCACCAATTATGGGCAAAGCGCCAATAGCTTCCTGAGCAAATCCTGAAAGTCCTTGTCCTATTGGGAAACCCACTAATTGAAGAAGAAAAGTGAACGCAATAAAAAGCATTCCTAATCCTGCGAAGGTTGAAAAATTCCACACTCCTTTTCCATCTTCTTTGGGTTCTTCTTTTAAAAAGTCTTGCATTGCGGATTGCAATTCAAAATCTTCAAACTCAAGAGTTGCTGAGCCTGTTTTAGATCCGGTTTTTTGTCGAGTTTGTTCTGCCATTTTTTTAATTCTCCTGTGTGCCACTACGCAACCAATCAGCGATTGTTTCGCCTTAAAATCTTTTTTTCTGTGATTAAAATATCCAATTTCTCATCAAAGTCTTCAACCGGGATTTTTTGAAGAATAAAATCATCAAATAATAACCCAACTTTAATCGCATCGGTTGATTTTAAAAATCGATCATAAAATCCTTTTCCATAACCCAGCCGGTTAAATTTTTTGTCTGCCGCCAGCAAAGGAACTAGTATAATATCAATATCATCAATATCAGAATCTGCATTTAATGGCTCGAGTACTCCCCACTTATTGGGTTCTAGGTCATCAAAAGTTGTGAGTATGGAATGTTGAAGTTCTCCGGTTTTAAAATCAGCAATGGGAACAATCACTTTTATATTTAAACCCAACAGTTCTTTAATCAACTCATGAGTGTTTACTTCTTTTCTGTCATTCATCGACACAAAAGAATGTATAGTCGATGAAGATTGAAACTCTTTGAGAGTTTTTAGATTTTCGATAATCTCAAGAGATCTAAGGTTCCAATCATCATCCGAAATCGAACTCCTTTTCGTCAAAAGCTTAGATCTTAACTCTGTTTTTTTATCAGAAACAGACATTACAATCGTATAAGATGATGTTTATCTAATTGAAGAGGCTCTTTTTCAAGTTCAGCAATAAGCTCATCCCAGATATCAATTCCATATTTATTCATGAAATACATAAACGAAACCATGCGCTCTTGTAAACCATTATCCGGATAAAGTTGTGCTTTTATTTTTCGTATTCGTTGAAGCTGTGTTTGCTCTTGCTGTTTTATGGATCGATAAACTCTGCCTTTAAGCTTATCAAGTTCGGTTTCAAACCCGGAGACCGTCTTCCCTACTAATCCTCCTAAAGAACCGTCGATCTCTTTAATTACTTCCGTTGGCTTTTCAGAAATAGATTCAATTCCTGTTTTCCATTCGTTAAATAAAGCTTCCACATCCGTTGACTCTGATCGCTTTGCATATTCCTTCTCAAGATCTTCAATTCTTTCCCCGTATCTATGAAATTCAAATGGGATCTTATCGAGAATTCGATCAATTCCTGATTCAATTAGTGTAGCACTAAAACGTGGAAATATGACGGGCATCTCAAGATCAAAATGCGGATACAACTCTTTCATTTGTCCGTAATATGCTACTTCACCCGGGCCGGCTACATAACCAAGCGTTGGAAGTAACTGATCCTGAATAACCGGACGAAGAAATACATTTGGTGAAAATTGCTCCGGATTGCTTTCTATCAGTTTAACTAATTCAGTTTTACTCCAAGTTTGATCACCGGCTTTCCAATTATCACCATTAAGTTCAATCTTAATCCTCTTTTTCTTTTCATCGATATAGAAAAGATTGGAATCTCCAAGAACAACCTGCTGATGGAATTCATCGCTAAGTTTCTCAGATTGTTTCTTTAAAGAATTATTGATTTCAGATGCATTCTCGATGGATGATTTAAAACTGTTCGCAACTAAACTTTTTATTGCTTTCGAATTACTCCCCACAATTAATAATCCATATTTGCCAAATAATTCGTCCATCATCTGAGCAAATGCCTTTCCAAAAGTAACCCCTTCTTCGTACCAAGAATCAAATAAAGCCCAAAGATCGTTTGAAAAATCCGTCTCAAACATTTCTTCTTTAATGGATTCTTTAAGTTCTTTAATAGATGAAGTTATTGGAATATCAGATACCATCTCATCCTTTGAATTCTCTTTATACTCAACCTTAGAAAACTCTTCATTACCCGGAATACCAAACCAGGAAACTTCTTCAAAATCATGATCTTCATCAGCTAACCAAAAAACCGGAACAATCGGTCTTGATAACTTCTTTTCCCATTCTTTTGCTAAAAGTATAGCTGAAATGGTTTTGTTAACCGTAAAAAGTGGCCCGCCGTAAACTCCTAATTGTTGTCCTGTTACTATAACTAAAGAATCATCTTTAGCTAATTTATGCAGTTGCTCGTTTTGTGATATTCCTAATTGAGCATGTAAGTCCTCAAGAGCAGGTATATACTCAGAATGTGATTTTATTTTTTTTACTGATGAAGCTTTTCCCTTTATATCGCTCTCATCAAAAGGATTAACTGAATAAAAATCCTTTAGTGTGGAAAATTCATGAACATAAGATTTGAATAACTTCGAGAATGGAAGTGTTTTGAACGAGTAAGTTTCCTTAGTCACTAATTGGCCTTTAATTTTTGAATAGTATCTCGGATCTTAGCCGCTTTTTCATAATCCTCGCCTTCAATTGCTTTCTTCAACTCTTGATTGAGCTCTTCTAATCTTGAAAGTCCTTTTTTAGCCGGCTCTTCCATATCCACACTTAACGCTTCTTCTAAGGTCTTTGAATCAGGCTCAGTAGAAATTCCGGCTTCGATAAGTACACTCTCAGCAACAAAAATATCAGATCCAAACCGAACTGCTAATGCAATTGCATCGCTTGGTCTGGCATCTAATTCTACGAGTTCTCCCTCTCGCTCAAAAACTACTTGTGCATAAAATGTGCCTTCAGAAAGTTCATTAACAAAGATAAACTTTACCTCAGTATTAAAACTAAGAACCAAGTTTTTAAGAAGATCATGGGTCATCGGTCTTGGTGGTTTAATATTCTCCAATTCTAAAGCTATTGCCTGAGCCTCAAAAGAACCGATTATAATGGGTAGCCTACGGTAACCACTCGCCTCGGATAGAATCAACGCATACGCCCCTCCACTACTTGGGCTGGTTGATAATCCTAAAATTTCCATTTTTACTTTCTTCAAGCGATAACCTTTTTATTTGCTATTTTAATGTACGGTTTTTTATGAAAGTCTTAAACTGAATTGAACAGCTTTCGAGGTTATTTTATTTAGAATTAATCTTAATAAAAATTCATCCTCATAAAAAGTAAATTTAAGCCTATATTCACACCCGATTTCATTGACATTGCCAAACATTGAAGCTAACTTTTAGCTCATAAAACGTGACTTAATAAATCTATGCTTGACAGTTATTTTCCTATTCTAATTCTTGTTGGTATCGCTACAGGTTTAGCGCTTCTTTTAATGGTTTTATCAAGAATTCTTGGACCTTACCGCCCAAATAAGCACAAACTCAATCCTTACGAAAGTGGGATGGATCCCGTAGGAGAAGCTCGGGAAAGGCATTCAATAAGTTTCTACTTAGTTGCTATGGAATTTATCGTGTTTGATCTTGAGGTGGTTTTCATCTATCCATGGACGGTTAGATATTTAGATCTCGGACTTGGAACGTTCATTTCGATGATGGTATTTATAACTATACTTCTGATCGGGCTTTTATACACACTTAAGAAAGGTACATTGGATTGGGATCTTAAAACAAACAAAATTTAGAGTTTAATCATGGGAATTGAATCCGCACTTGGTGAAGGTTATTTAACAACCCGCTTAGATAAATTAATTAATTGGGGCCGCGCAAACTCAGCCTGGCCAATGCCAATGGGTTTGGCTTGTTGTGCAATCGAGATGATGGCATTTGCAGGGCCAAAGTATGATGTGTCCCGATTTGGATCAGAAGTTTTCCGCTTCTCTCCTCGCCAAAGCGATGTAATGATTGTTGCAGGATGGACAACCTATAAGATGTCTCACGCAATTCGTAGAATCTGGGATCAAATGCCCGATCCAAAGTGGTGTATCGCAATGGGAGCTTGTGCTTCCACCGGAGGAATGCACAGATGTTACGGAGTGGTTCAGGGAGTGGATAATTTTTTACCTGTTGATGCTTACGTATCCGGCTGCCCTCCAAGACCAGATGCTGTGATTCATGCATTGATGAAAATTCAAGACAAAATTAAAACAGAACATTCCGTTCTTTTAGATACCTAGTCCATGAGTTTAGAACTAAACGAAACTTTACAATCAGTTGTAGATGGTTTAACAGAACTTTTTTCTGATACGCTTATTGAAGTATACCAAAGTAGCGGAGATACCTTTGTAAGAGTTGAAGCTGATTCAATCGTTGAGATCTGTAAATATTTAAAAGAAAAGCAGCATTTCATCTTTTTATGTGATGTGTTTGGCATTGATCGCTATACTACTAATGAACGTTTTGAAGTTGTGTACAATTTGATGAATCTAAGAACACAAACTCGATTATTTGTAAAAGTTAGAGCTCCTGAAGAAAATCCATCCGTTCAATCAGTAACCTCAGTCTGGAAATCTGCCGGGTGGAACGAACGGGAAGTATATGACATGTTCGGAGTGAAATTTGAAAATCATCCAGACTTGAGAAGAATATTTATGCCGGAAGATTTTGAATATTTCCCCCTAAGAAAAGAGTTTCCACTTTTAGGAATTCCGGGATCTCTTGAATTGCCTAACACAACACCAGATACGGAGTAAGGCAGATGAAAGTAACAGACATAAACAGCAGAGTTAATCCCCAGTTTCAGGTAAAGCATCAGCGAAGCATTTACAAAAGTCTTGAAGATAAACACACGACTATTGAAGACGTTGATATCGATGATCCGTTAAATGCCAAAATGATCCTGAATATGGGACCTCAGCATCCTGCAACTCATGGTGTACTTCGATTAGTGCTTCAGTTACGCGGTGAAACCATCGAGAAAACAAAACTCGATATTGGTTATTTGCACAGAGGCGTTGAAAAAATTGCAGAGAATAAAACCTACCAAGAGTTTATGCCGTACACTGATCGTATGGATTATCTCTCCCCTTACAGCAATAATGTTGCTCTTTGTACTGCGGTTGAAAAAATTGCTAACGTTGAAGTTCCGGATCGTGCGCATTATATAAGAATGATCGGATGTGAACTTGCACGTATATCTTCTCACCTTCTATGGTTGGGAACGATGGTAATGGATGCAGGTGCAATTTCATTCTTTATCTGGACTTTCCGAGAGCGTGAAAAAATCTATGATGTTATGGATCAAATTGCCGGACACAGATTTACTGTTTCCCATTCCAGAATTGGTGGCGTTGCCAACGACTTAACAAGCGATGCTTCCGCCATTATTAAAGAGTTTATCACTCAGTTTCCTAAAGAGCTTAAAGACTGGCATGGACTTTTAGACCGTAACAGAATCTTCATCGATAGAAACGAAAATGTCGGTGTTTTAGAAACGGATAAAGCGTTAGACCTTGGAGCTACCGGACCGGTGCTAAGAGCGTCTGGTTTTGCTGTTGATCAACGTATTATTAGCCCTTATGCAAAGTATGATGAAGTAGAATTTGAGGTTCCTACTCGTATGGAAGGTGATAATTTAGCTCGCTATTTTGTTAGAATGGAAGAAATGAAAGAAAGTATTCGGATCATCCAACAGTGTTTAGATAAAATGCCTAAAGGTCCTATTCGTACCAACAATGCGAAACAAGCCTATCCTTCTAAAGATGAAGTGTACTATTCAATGGAAGGTATGATTCACGATTTTATGATGACTGACACCGGAATTTGTCCACCCGCAGGTGCCGAATGTTACCACGCGGTTGAATCACCAAAAGGTGAATTAGGATATTATATTCAAAGTGATGGAACCGGCCATCCTTGGAGAATTAAAATTAACGCTCCCTCTTTCCGTAACTTACAGGTACTCGAAAACATTCTCGATGGAGAAATGATTGCCGATACAGTAGTTATCATTGGTGGGATTGACCCTGTAATGGGAGAAGCAGATAAATAATGGCGAATAACTACGAATTCACCCCAGAAGATTTAAAAGAAATTGAAACGATCAAAGCGAAGTTTCCGGAGGTAATGCCGGCAACGTTGCCTACCCTTTGGGTTGCCCAACGCAGATTTGGTCACGTTGAACCCGATGTTCAGCATTTAGTTGCCGAAACTTTAGGTTTACCGGCTTCTCATGTACATGGTGTAGCAACATTCTATACTCAGTATTATAAAGAGAAAATGGGCAAGTATGTTTTGGATGTTTGCACTACAACAAGCTGCCAACTTTGTGGTGGATATGATATGCTTCACTATTTAGAAAAAAAGCTTGGTATTAAAGCTGGTGAAACAACTAAAGACGGGATGTTCAGCATTCAATCTGTAGAATGTCTAGGCGCATGTGGTTACGCACCAATGATGCAGATCACCAATGACGTTTATGTAAATAACCTCACGGAAGAAAAATTAGACGATGTGATAGAGAGCCTGAAAGCTGATAAAATACCTGAATTTGAATCGGTTGGTATGCCGCAACACACGGAAAGGAGTTAAGAAATGTCGTTCGATTGGAAATCATATACTCCTGTAATCATTCCTGATATACCAAATCTTCATGAGATTGATGTTTACACCAAAAACGGTGGCTATGAGTCGTTGAAGAAAGTTTTATCTAATGATTGGGACCCGGAAAAAGTAGTTAATGAAGTAAAAGCCGCTAATATTCGTGGTCGTGGTGGGGCGGGATTTAATGCCGGACTTAAATGGTCGTTCATGCCAAAACCTGATGGCGGTCCTAGATATCTCGCTTGTAATGGTGATGAATCTGAGCCTGGTACTTTTAAAGACCGCAAAATTTTTGAATATAATCCACACCTGTTTATCGAAGGCGCTTTAATTGCAGCATACGCTATGCAGTGTACTGCTATTTATGTATACATTCGTGGTGAATATCGCTCTTGGATCGTAATGATGGAGAAAGCACTGAAAGACGCTTATGACAAAGGCTTTATCGGTAAGAACATTTTGGGTTCCGGTTTTGATGTTGAATTTCATATTACAGACGGCGCAGGTGCTTACATTTGTGGAGAAGAAACTTCTATGTTGGAATCTCTGGAAGGTAAGCGTGGATATCCTCGTGTAAAACCTCCCTTCCCTGCTCAAAAAGGATTATGGGGACGCCCAACTACCATCAACAATATTGAAACACTTTCATGTGTGCCGCTAGTAATTAAAAATGGCGCTGATTGGTTTACCGGAATTGGAGCTGAAACTCATCCAGGACCTGTCCTATATGGAATTTCCGGACATGTGAATCGCCCGGGAGTGTACGAACTCCCAACAGGAATACCTGTTATGACTTTGATTAACGAAGTTGCCGGCGGAATGAGAAACGGCAAGAAACTCAAAGGGTTAATTCCGGGTGGTTCTTCCACTCCTATTCTTCGTGCTGATGCGCTTGAAGGTGTGAATATGGATGCGGATTCGTTGCGTGAAGCCGGTTCCATGATGGGAACAGCTGGAATGATCGTTATGGATGAAGATACGGACATGGTTGAAATGCTTTGGAGGATTTCTCACTTCTATCATCATGAATCTTGTGGACAATGTACTCCATGCCGTGAAGGAACAGGCTGGTTAGAAAAGATTTTATTGAAGATCAGAAATGGAGAAGGCGAAATCAGAGATTTGGAATTATTAATAGATATCTGCTCACAGATGGAAGGTCGCACAATTTGCGCTCTTGCAGATGCAGCAGCTTGGCCTGTACGCAATACTATTAATAGATTTAGAGACGAATTTGAAGCAAAATGCAAAAAAAGTGTGTATGCACTTGCTTAATAAATAACCACAAAGAACACAGAGGAAAGATACTTTGTGACCTCTGTGGTTAAAATCAACAATCATAAGATGCCAGAAATATTTATAGACGGTGAACGATACGAATTTGAGGGCAAACCGAAATTGCTCCAATTCATTTTAGATAATGGTAAAGAAGTTCCTTTCTTCTGCTATCATCCTGAAATGAGTGTACCCGCCAATTGTCGCCAGTGTTTTGTTAAAGTTGGAACCCCTGTTAAAGACAGAGAAACAGGTGAATATGAGTTAGACGAGAATGGCGAAAGAGAAATTCGTTGGTTTCCAAAAATGCAGACTTCTTGTAGCACGGAAATGACAGACGGAATGGTTGTTCATACGCAAGAAACCAGTGAAGAAGTAGCACGTGCTCAAAAAGACACCATGGAGTTGATTCTGATCAACCATCCATTGGATTGCCCGATTTGTGATCAGGCCGGTGAATGCCCGCTTCAAATTCAAACGTATAAGTACGGACCTGAAGGATCACGCTTTGAAGTTAAGAAAGTTCATAAACCGAAAAGAGTAGAACTCGGCCCACGAGTTACTCTAGATGCTGAGCGCTGTATCAACTGTACACGTTGTGTTAGATTTACGGAAGAAATATCAGGAACACACCAGCTTACCATCACTTCTCGTGGCGACAAGAATTACCCGATTACGGCTCCGGGAACGGAATTTGATGATGCATATTCTATAAACACGGTAGATATTTGTCCGGTTGGAGCGCTTACTTCTACCGACTTTAGATTCAAAGCCCGAGTTTGGGAAATGAACCAAACACCAAGTTTAGATATAACCGGTGGCAAAGGAACAAATGTAGATCTTTGGACACGAGATAATATCGTGTTAAGAATCACTCCAAGATATAATAAAGATGTTAATACACATTGGATGCCGGATGCCGCTCGTGGAGCGTACAGAAAATTCAACGAAAACCGAGTTTCAAGACCTTCTATTAAAGCTGATGCTGACAATCAGATAAAAACTTCCTGGAATAATGCGATTGAAACTTTTGCAGAAACTCTTGAAGGTGTTAAACCAAAAGATGTATTAGTAATCGGTTCTGCTCATGCATCAGTTGAAGAGAATTATGCATTAATGAAGACATTCAGCACCTGGGGAGTTAATAATTTTTACTTCTCCCCTGATGTTAAGAAAGGTTTTGGAGATGATTTCTTATTAACAGACGATCAGGCTCCGAATACAAACGGAGTTAAAGCTCTTGGGTTTTCAGAAACTTCGAATAAAGATTTAAAAGCAGTCATCAAATCAGCTAAAGTTGTAGTATTGCTAAATGATGAGTTGATAGAGCGGGGAGTTTTAAAAGCTAAAGATTTCGAAAAACCATTTGTTATCAATCTTGCAACCAATAACACGGAAACATCAAAAGCTACAGACTTGGTGATTCCGATTACTTGTATTGCTGAACATGCAGCAAGTTATGTGAATGTGGAAGGCAGAATTCAACGTTCTTTACCTGCTAAAGAAACAAAATATACACACCGTAAATTAGATCTTGAGATGTCTGAAGGACGCTTAGATCGCTACGGAACAAACTTTGATAATTGGGTAAACGAAGACAATAAAATAGATTGTACTACAGTTTGGGAGCTAATGAACAATTTGAGCAAACGACTTGGATTGAATGTTGAATTTGGTACTTCCAGAGAAATTATGAACGAAATTGCTGCTTCAGTTTCAACCTTTGAAGAAGTTGATTTTGAACGAATGGACGATGAAAACGGAATCCAACTAATGGGAATGACTAAAGAAGAGGTATCAGCATAATGAATCCAGCTATACTTGAAATCGGACCTCTGGCTATCCCCGTTTGGGCTATTGTTCTTGGTGTTGGAATGATCAGTTATTTAAACTCTGCAGCAATTTTGGTGTATGCAGAACGTAGAATTGCTGCTTTCATTCAAAACCGTGTGGGACCAAATCGTGTTGGGCCCTTTGGGCTGATGCAACCTATGGCAGATGTCTTAAAACTACTTCTTAAAGAAGATGTTACTCCAACTCACGGATATAAAAAACTGCACGCCATTGCTCCAATGATTCCGGTTATCACTGCGCTGTTATCTGTGGCTGTAATTCCATTTGGAACGGGTTTATACGTTACTGATATCAATATCGCTGTTTTATATATACTAGCAGTGGCTTCACTTGGAGTGTATGGAGTTACCGTGGCAGGTTGGGCATCAAACAGTAAATATTCCTTATTAGGTGGATTAAGAGCTGCTGCACAAATGATCAGTTATGAGCTTCCTATGGGAATGGCTGTAGCTTCTGTAATATTAATGACCGGTTCTCTGAGTTTAATCGATGTTGCAGAATCACAATCAATGTGGTGGAATTTCTTTGTTAACCCTCTTGGAGCAATCATCTTTATTATCTGTGCCTTTGCGGAATCTAACCGTACTCCTTTTGACCTTGTGGAAGCAGAGCAAGAACTAGTTGGTGGTTTCCATACCGAGTACAGCTCTATGAAGTTCGGAATGTTTTTCCTAGCTGAATACATGCACGTATTTATTGGAAGTATTCTAATTACCACTTTTTTCTTTGGAAGCTATCACCTACCGTTTGCAGATGCTTGGCTACCTGAAATGAATTACATCTTAAAAGGAATTCTGGATGTGGGTGTATTCTCAGTGAAAGTTGTTTTCTGGTGCTTTGTATTTATTTGGGTTCGATGGACAATCCCTCGATTCAAATATAATCAGGTTATGAAATTGGGTTGGGCACGGCTACTCCCACTTAGCATCATCAACTTTATGGTAATTGCTGCTATTATGTACTTCACACAATGATATTTTAAAAACATTTTAGCTCTTCACTGCTCTGGTTCTTAACTGAGTCAGATTTTTTTTGACCGCTGATTTTGATCACTAATTCTGATCACTGATTTCGCTGATTTTGATCGCTGGTTTTTATTCTCACTCCTCACTTCTCACTTCTCATTCCTAAAATATCGCATCAATTGCCTAGCCCAAACATGTGATAGACTTCTTATTTCCTGTTCTATATATTCGTTCAGGCTTTAAAAAGAAGCCATAAAATTAACGGAGATCATCATGAAAAAATCAAAATCTACTCTAATTGTGTTCCTTAGCATATTGCTATTTCAGGCTTGTTCAATTGCAAACGAAGGTCCCAGAGGCCCAAGGGGTGCCGATGGAGCTGATGGCGTTCAAATCTATTCCAGCACAAGTACCATCTTTGCAGATGATTTTGATGTGGTTGATGAGTTTGTATCGATCAATGAGTTTGAATGGGATATTCTGGACGAAAGCACTGTTGATGAAGGATTGGTTCAGGGATACTTGCAATTTGAAGGAACAACGTCTTGGCATGCACTTCCATTTAGTACCCCTTTTGAGAATGATTTAGTAAATCTTCGTTATGTATTCGATATCAATAGTTTTGATCTTTTGCTGGAAGGTGAGGTTGCTGATAACAACGAAGTAAATGAAGATCTTTTTGATGGAGATATATTGCGAGTAATTGCTATCCCTCCGTCACTAATCGTAAGAGGCAAAAGTTTAGACTATAGAAATTATAATCAAGTAGCTGAAATCTACGGTTTAGAAAAATAATATAGCTTAGCATTGTTGACTTGGAGATCCTGTTTTCACAAGATCTCTTTCTTTTTGCAATAAATAGTTGGAACATTTGCGTAATTTATAAGTAATTATTAAGATTACATACTTATAATTAATCATGGACATACAATGAAAACAACTACTAAAATAACTTTCATCATCTTTATATGTGTAGCATTAACTACAGCTACATTTGCACAAACAACACCTGATGAAGGATCAATTGGAATCCGGTCATCAATTGGTTCTCAAGTTGCTATTGAGATTCCTTACCAGTTAAATGAAAACCTTTCTATTGCACCTGCACTTACAATAAATACTGTAGATGGTGGTACAAATACTATTGGTTTTGCAGTTATTCCGAGATATTACACATCTACTATTGAATCACTAAGTACTTATGTAACAGGCAATCTAGGTTTCAGGAACCAGTCTTTTGATACAGGTGGAAGCGCCACAGACTTTACTTTTGGAATAGGCTATGGAGCTGAATACTTTCTAGGTTCCAATTTTAGTTTAAGTACAGATGCAAATCTAGGTATAAGAGCCGGAGATTCAGCGAATAATTTCTTCACTTCTGCCAGAGTTTCTGCATCCGTTTATTTCTAAATCTTAATTGATATAATTTAAATTTAAGGCTGTGCTTTTGCATAGCCTTTTTTATTTTAACCGGAAACAACTTTGAAGCATATTCTACTAAATAGTTTTAATGAAATATTCGATTCGCATTCAGAGAAAATTTTCATTGTACTGGTTTTAGGTTTTATCAGCTCAATATTAGCGTCCTTTCTTATTTGGTTTCCACTTAGTAGAGAGCTACCAATCATCTCTGTGAGTGGTGGTCTAGGTTCATAGGACAGCGTTTTTGTTTTTCTTAGTTT
>TARA_R110002110_G_scaffold6054_4_pt1 | contig 19325 bp, 18 predicted proteins | sample TARA_R110002110 | Tara Oceans TARA_R110002110 (sample SAMEA4397330) | marine metagenome | biome: Polar Biome; feature: [SRF] surface water layer (ENVO:00010504); material: water (ENVO:00002006), including particulate matter (ENVO:01000060) such as... | depth 5 m
CGCGGAAGCCGATGACCATCTGACGCTCGAAACGGGCCTGCGCCACGCCATCGAGCGCAAGGAGATGGAAGTCTATTATCAGCCGATCATGTCGTTGAGCGATGGCGGCGTACGCGGCTTCGAGGCGTTGATCCGCTGGAACCATCCCAAGGACGGGCTGCTGACGCCGGACAGTTTCGTGCCGCTGGCCGAAGAACTCGGCGTCATCACCGAGATCGGACGGTTCGCGCTGCGCGCCGCGAGCGAGGAGCTTGCGACCTGGCAGAAGCTGTTCCCGATGGAGCGGCCATTGACCGTCAGCGTCAATGTGTCGAGCCGGCAATTGCTGCGCCACGATCTCATCGACGATGTGAAGCGTGTGCTGAACCGCATCGACATCGAACGCGGCACACTGAAACTCGAAGTAACGGAATCGCTCGTCATGGAAAACCCCGAATTCGCCGCCAGCATGCTGACCCGCCTCAAGGCGCTCGGCGCGGGCCTGTCGCTCGACGATTTCGGAACCGGCTATTCGAGCCTGAGCTATCTCCAGCGTTTTCCCTTCGACACATTGAAGGTCGACCGCTCATTCGTGGCCGGCATGTCGGCGGATCGCGAAACGCCGCTCATCATCCGCTCGATGGTGACGCTCGCCCATGATCTCGGCATGGAAGTGGTTGCGGAGGGAACGGAAAGCGAGACCCAGGCGCGCGATCTCGCCGGCATGGGCTGCGATTACGGGCAGGGCTATTATTTCGGCCAGCCCATGCGCGCTTCCGAGGCGCTCGACTTCATTGCACATTATTGGAAACGCTGACGCGTTTCCGGCGCATTACTGGAAGCGCCGATCTCTAGGCGTGGCCGGCTTCGCCCGAGAGGAGCGAGATATTGACGCCGAGCTTCGCCATCGCATCGTGATATTTCGCGTCGAGATTTTCGCTGAACAAAAGCTCCGGGTCGGGCTCGCAATGGAGCCAGCCATTGGCATGGATCTCGGCGTCGAGCTGTCCCGGCGCCCAGCCCGCATAGCCAAGCGCGAGAAGTGCGCGGCTCGGCCCCCGGCCATGCGCCATTGCCCGCAGAATATCGACGCTGGCCGTCAGCCCGACATTCTCGTCGACCGGCAGCGTCGCATCTTCCGAAAAATAATCCTGTGTATGAAGAACGAACCCGCGCCCGATCTCGACCGGCCCGCCCGCGAGGACGGGACATGCGATCCGCTTCGGCGCGCGCATGTCCGGGATGTCGATCGAAAGCCGCTCCAGAAGGTCGGAAAAGGTGATGTTGCCGGCCGGCTTGTTAACGATAATGCCCATCGCGCCATCCGGATTGTGCACGCACATATAGATGACGGTGCGCTCGAACCGGCTGTCGCCCATCGCCGGCATGGCAATGAGCATCTTGCCTTCGAGGAAACCTTCCTCCCCCGGCCGGGTGCTGAATTCATCCGACATAGGGCTCATGGCGAACACCTGCCTCCACGCCGCACGGCGCAACAATGCGCCGCATCCTGAAATCCTGCACCCTTGCGCATCCGATGTCACGCTTCCTTATGGTGGATTCGCATCGCGGCTTCTTGTACCAATGCCAAAGAGCCTTTCGGCGCTCACCGTCAGGCCGCGAGCGATGCGGCTCAGCGCCGCGCGATATCATGCGCCCCGGCGGCAGGCGCAACGGAACCAGGGAAGCCCTGTATGAGATTTGCGACGCCTTTGCCGGCACGTTTTTTCCTTGCCCTTTTTTGCGCCGCGCTGGCGCTGGCGCTGCCGCCTTCCGCGCGCGCCGGTGAGACGGGTGTGACGCGGCTGTCGCTGATCGCCGCATCGCGCGCGCATGACGGAACGCCGCTGCTTGCCGGCATCGACATGGCGCTGGCGAAGGGCTGGAAGACCTATTGGCGCATCCCCGGCGATTCAGGCATCGCGCCCGTCTTCGACTGGTCGGAGTCGCAAAACGTCGCGGGCGTTGAACTGCGCTGGCCGGCGCCGCGCCGCTTCGACGATCCCGGCGACATCACCTATGGCTATAAGGGCGGGGTGATCTGGCCGCTGCGTGTGGTGCCGGAAAACCCGTCATTGCCGGTTATGCTGCGCCTCGCCATGCATTATGGCGTTTGTTCGGACGCGGTCTGTGTGCCGCGCGACGCCACGCTGTCGCTCGATCTGCCCGCCATGCCGGCTGACTGGAAGATGATGGAAACACCCGCCGCGCCCCGCTTGCGCGCCGCGCTTGCCCGCGTGCCGGTGCCGCCCGCGGATGCAGGCGTTCTCACCGCCCGCTGGCAGGCGGACACGGCACCGACGCTCGACGTCCGGTTTCATGGCTGCGGGCGCGGCTGCGCGACGCCCGCGCTCATCGTGGAAGGCCCGCGCAATGTCTGGTTCGGCGTGCCGGACGTCACGCGTGAAGGCGGCACGGTGCGCTATCTCGTGCCTGTCGAGGTGCTGTCCACGGCCATGCTGGAGGACGAGGAACTCACCTTCATCCTCGCCGGCGCGGATAAGGCATATGTGATCCGCAAGCGGCTCGGGGCGGGCGGGTAACAGCTTCGTGAGATGCGGCGCCGGGGCTGGCCGTGCCGCCGGTTTGGGTTTCTAATGCCGCCGAATCCGCGCCCGCGCTTTCGCGCGCGGCGAACCATTCCAGCGCCTTCGGATGCGCAATCGGGCAAAGAGGAGAAGTAAATGTCCATCAAGGTGGGAGATAAAATTCCGCAAGCCACGCTGATGAAGCTGACCGACAAGGGACCGGCGCCGGTCAAGACATCGGAATTTTTCGGCGGCCGCAAGGTGGTCGTGTTCGCGCTTCCCGGCGCCTTCACGCCGACCTGCTCGAACCAGCATCTGCCGGGCTTCATCAAGAATGCCGGCGGCATCAAGGCGAAAGGCGTCGATGAGATCGTCTGCCTTTCCGTCAATGATGCCTTCGTGATGGGCGCCTGGGGCAAGGCGCAGGGCGTGGGCGACAATGTGACCATGCTCGGCGACGGCAATGGCGATTTCACGAAAGCGCTCGGCCTCGATTTCGACGGCTCGGGCTTCGGCATGGGCACGCGCTCGCAGCGCTATTCCATGCTGGTCGATGACGGCGTGGTGAAGAGCCTCAACAAGGAGCCGAACCCCGGCGAGGCGAAAGTCTCCGGCGCGGAGCACATTCTCGAACAGCTCTGAGCGGCGCGACCGCGAAAGGGAAAGAGCCTCCCCCGGGAGGCTCTTTTCATTCGGGTTTACGGTTTTCTTACACCCGATCGCCGAGATAGGGCGTCATGCCCTGGCGCGCCAGCGCGTCGGCGCGGTCGTTTTCGGGATGGTCGGAGTGGCCCTTCACCCAGTGCCAGCTCACATCATGCGTCTCAAGCGCCGCTTCGAGCCGCCGCCAGAGTTCGGCGTTTTTCACCGGCTGCTTCGAGGCATTCTTCCAGCCGTTCTTTTTCCAGTTATGGATCCACTTGGTGATGCCGTCCTTCACATAAGTGGAATCCGTGTGGATGCGCACCTTCGTTCCGCGCTTCAGGGCTTCGAGCGCCTGGATCGCCGCCATCAGTTCCATGCGGTTGTTGGTCGTTGCCGGTTCGCCGCCGGAGAGTTCCTTCTCGCGCTCCTTGTAGAGCATCAAAACGCCCCAGCCCCCCGGCCCCGGATTGCCCGAGCACGCACCGTCCGTGTAGATGTCGACCGCCTCGCTTTTCATGCGTCGAGCCCGTATGCGGCGGGCGAGGCGATGTCGCGATGGAAGCGCAGCCGCATCAGGAGTTCCTTCGGGTTCTTCGGCTGCACAAATGCGCCGTCCGGGTGGTTGATCCAGTCATAGAGCCGCGTCAGCAGAAAACGCATCGCCGCACCCTGTGCGAGAAGCGGCAGCGCCGCGATTTCCTTTGCCTCGAGGGGGCGCACCTGCGCGTAGGATTGCAGCAGCGCGCGCGCCTTCGTGATGTTGAAGGAGCCGTCCGCCTCGAAGCACCAGGCGTTGAGGCAGATGGCGAGGTCATAGGCAAAGGCGTCGTTGCAGGCGAAATAGAAATCGATGATGCCGGACAGCCGGTCGCCGATGAAGAACACATTGTCGGGGAAAAGATCGGCGTGAATAACGCCCGCCGGCAGATCGCGCGGCCAGCCGCGCTCAAGCACGCTCAATTCGCGGTCGAGTTCGCGCGCGAGACCCGCCTGATAGGCATCGACACCGCCACCGCAGGCATCGAAAAGCGGCCGCCAGCCATCGGCATTGAGCGCGTTGCGGCGCGTCAGGCTGAAATCGGCACCCGCCAGATGCATCCGCGCGAGCGCGCGGCCCAACTCGACGCAATGGCGCGGCTGCGGCCGACGCACCCATATGCCTTCGAGAAACGCGATGATCGCGGCCGCGCGTCCCGCGAGGCGACCATGCATCTCGCCGGCGCGGTTGCGGATCGGCGTCGGGCAATTGATGCCGCGTGTCGCCAGATGGTTCATCAGTCCAAGGAAGAAAGGAAGTTCCGATTCCGCCACGCGCTTTTCATACAGCGTGAGAATGAAGGCGCCCTTGTCCGTATGCAGCATGAAGTTCGAGTTTTCCACGCCCTCCGCGATGCCCCTGTAGGACATCAGCGTGCCGATATCATAGGTGGCGAGAAAGGCTTGCAGCTCTTCGTCGCTGACTTCCGTGTAGACGGCCATGGGTCCCCCGCTAGACGCTCAGCGCGCGTGGCAGCTTGAAGCGCACGGCTTCACGCCGCACCGAGCTTTCCTCGACCGTCACATCGAAAACCCGCCGGAAGGCGTCGATCACTTCCTCGACCAGCACTTCCGGCGCGCTTGCCCCGGCGGTGAGGCCGATCGAGGCGGGCGTGCCGAGCGCCTCCCAGTCGATGTCGGAGGCGCGCTGCACCAGCGCGGCGTAGCGGCAGCCCGCCCGCTCCGCGACCTCGACAAGGCGCATGGAGTTGGACGAGTTGGGCGCACCGATGACGAGCATGGCATCGACCTCTTGTGCAATGGCCTTCACCGCTTCCTGCCGGTTGGTCGTGGCGTAGCAGATGTCTTCCTTGTGCGGTCCGGCAATGGCGGGAAAGCGCAACCGCAGCGCCGCGACGATGCTCGCGGTATCGTCCACCGAGAGCGTTGTCTGGGTGACGAAGGCGATCTTGCCGGGATCGCGCGGGGTGAAAGCGCCGGCGTCGGCGAGCGTCTCGATCAGCGTCACAGCGCCGTCGGGCAACTGACCCATCGTGCCGATGACTTCCGGGTGGCCCGCATGCCCGATCAGCAGGATTTCGAGACCCTGCGCGTGAAGCCGCTCCGCCTCGACATGAACCTTGGAGACCAGCGGACAGGTGGCGTCGAGGTAGGAAAGGTCGCGCGATTGTGCGTCCGCCGGTACGGATTTGGGCACGCCATGCGCGGAGAAGATGACATTGGCACCGGCCGGAACCTCGTCCAGTTCCTCGACGAAAACCGCGCCCTTGCGCTCCAGCCCTTCGACCACATAGCGGTTATGAACGATTTCGTGGCGCACATAGACGGGCGGCCCGTATTTTTCAATTGCGAGTTCGACGATCTGGATGGCCCGGTCAACACCGGCGCAGAACCCGCGCGGGCTTGCCAGCAGCAGCGTCAGGGGAGGCTTGGGCTTTGTCTCGCTCATCTGTCTCACTCGCGGGGCGGGAAAGGAAGGCACGTCACCCGGTTTTCGTCCCCCGGTTTTCGTCCCCGGTGGCATGCTTGTCCGCCTTGTGACTTCGGGGCCGCTCCGATAGAGTTTGGCCGCCGCGGGGGCCGCGCCGGAACCTTGTTTAACCTTATGAAATGCAAGGCTTCAGGAGCGGCCGCTCGCCGGTAATAGAGGGGTCTCGCCCCGGAAAGTCAAGAAAGCCTCGCCACCTCCCGCCGTTCGGGCAGGACACCGCCGCCGTCGCCGAATCGACAGATCGTCAACCAGATCGAGTGAGATCAAGATGCCGTTTTCGACCGCGCTTCGGCGCTCGCCGGGCCCCGCCTTCCACCGTCGCGCCGCCGCCGCGCTTCTCGCGCTTGCCGCGTTCGGCCTTTCGGCCTGCAACACGCTCGGCCTGACCGACGAGACCAAGGCGGGCGGCACCACGGCCCGTCCCTGTCCGCTTGTCGGCGTATTGAACGAGACCGACCATGTGACGCTTTTCCGGGGAGACGGGACCGACCTGACGGATGTCATTGCCCGCGCGGAAATGGGCAAGGTGGTTTCGAAATGCGAATACAACATCGACGAATCGGTCATCACCGTGGATATCGCCTTTGACGGGGTGACCGAGATCGGGCCCGCCGCAACGTCCCGCCAACTCACCCTCGATATCTTTGTCGCGGTAACGCGGCGCTTCAGCACCTTCGACAACAAGCAGGTCTATCAGGTGCCGGTTGTTTTTGAGCCGGGGCAGCGCCAGGTCCACTTCGTCAAGACGGTCGAGGGCACCGAATTGCCTTATGGCGGCGCGGCGGACGGGCGAATCTACCAGATTCTGATCGGCTTCCAGTTGACCGGCGAGCAACTCGCCTACAACCGCAAAGTGGCTTATGCGCCGATCAGGTAATTGACCCGAAATCGCGCGATTCGGCGCTTTCCGGTGTCCCGGTGAAGAGTGCCATTTGACTCTGGCGGGCCGCCCCATATGATCGGCCTACACAGATGAACCCTGCGGGAGAGACCGGACCCCGCACACATGTGCAGTGTCCGGCGCCGAAGGAGCAACCGCCCCGGAAACTCTCAGGCACCCAGGACCGCAGGGGGATGAATCTCTGGAAAGCAGCCCGGAACGCAATGTTCCGGTCTCACCGAAGGGCGTAAGCGGCAGGGTCAGTCCCCTCCACCGCGAAATCTCTCAGGTTCAGCGACAGAGTGGGGCGCTACGAGCGGAGCAATCCGTGGGGTAGCGGTCCATATCGATTCGTTTTTGTCCCCCTTGTTCGACCGGCGGGATGAGCCTGGAAGCCCAATGTCCGAATCTGCCATCGCCACGGATATCCTGAGCCTCACGCCGCTCCATGCCCTTCATGTCGAGCTTGGCGCGAAGATGGTGCCGTTCGCCGGCTATGACATGCCGGTGCAATATCCCGATGGCGTGCTTGCCGAACATCTGCACACACGCAAAGCCGCCGGGCTCTTCGATGTTTCGCATATGGGGCAGGCCTGGCTCACCGGGCCGGACCACGCGACGGTCGCCGCCGCTATCGAGGCGCTGGTGCCGGGCGATATTCTGGGGCTCGCTCCCCACGCCATCCGCTACACGCTGTTGCTGAACGGTCGGGGCGGCATCATCGACGATCTCATGGTGACGCGCTCGGGCGAGGACGGGCGTCTCTTCCTGGTCGTCAACGCCGCCTGCAAGGATGGCGATTTCGCCCATATCGAAACGCACCTGCCAAAGGGCGTCGAACTGACCCGCATCGAGGATCGCGCGCTGATCGCGCTACAGGGCCCGAAAGCGGCGGCCGTCCTTGCGCGTTTCGCGCCGGAGGCAGCCGGGCAGGGCTTCATGACTGGCGTGGAAATGGATGTTGGCGGCTTCCCCTGTCTCGTCAGCCGCTCCGGCTATACCGGTGAGGACGGCTATGAGATTTCGGTGGCCAATGCGGACGCCTTGGCGCTGACGAAAAAGCTTCTCGCCGCGCCGGATGTGAAGCCGATTGGCCTTGGCGCGCGCGATTCGCTGCGCCTCGAAGCCGGGCTCTGTCTTTATGGCCACGACATCGACGAGACGACAACGCCGGTCGAGGGCGGCCTCACCTGGACAATCGCCAGGCGCCGCCGCGAGGACGCGAATTTCCCCGGCGCGAAAATCATTCTCGCCCAGATCGCGAACGGCGCGCCGAGAAAGCGCGTCGGCCTCTTGCCGGAGGGCAAGGCGCCCGCGCGCGAGGGCACGGAAATCACCGATGCGTCGGGCCGCAAGATCGGTATCGTGACGAGTGGCGGCTATGGGCCGAGCGCCGGCGGGCCGATTGCGATGGGCTATGTCGAGACGGCCCATGCGGAAATCGGCACAGAGGTGGAATTGATGGTGCGTGGCAAGGGGCGGCCGGCGAAAGTCGCCGCCATGCCCTTTGTCGAAAAACGTGTTTACCGGCCGGCCGGATAGCCGCAACGGACAACGAGGAGGAGGGGACTTTCATGAGCGATATTCGCTTTACGGATCAACATGAATGGGTGCGCATCGATGGCGACATCGCGACCCTCGGCATTACCGACTATGCGCAGGAACAACTGGGCGACGTCGTCTTCGTCGAACTGCCCGAAGTCGGCAAGGAACTCGCGGTGGGCGATGAGGCGGCGGTGGTGGAGAGCGTCAAGGCGGCGAGCGAGGTTTATACGCCCGTCTCCGGCGAGATCGTCGATGTGAACAACGACCTCGAAGCGACGCCTGCAGGCGTCAATGAGGACGCGATGGGCGACGGCTGGTTCTTGAAGCTGCGCCTCTTCAACCCTTCCGAATTCGACAAGCTGATGGACGAGGCCGCCTATGCCGAATTCATCGAAGGCCTCCAATAGGGTCCGGACGGGCCGTCCGGCACCGCCATTTCAGGCAAAAGGAATAAAGTGACATGCGTTACCTGCCTCTGAGCGAAAGCGACCGGCGCGAGATGCTGGGCGTCATCGGCGCGCAAAGCGTCGATGAGCTTTTCCGCGACGTACCCGAGCGCGCGCGCCGGGAGGGGCTTGTCGATCTGCCGCGCCGCAAGGGCGAACTCGATGTCGAGCGCGCCCTGGCAAGGATGGCCGCGAAGAATACGCCGGCGGGCTCGGTGCCGTTCTTCGCCGGCGCCGGCGCCTACCGCCATCATGTGCCCGCCGCCGTCGATCATCTGATCCAGCGTTCGGAGTTTCTCACCTCCTACACGCCCTATCAGCCGGAGATCGCGCAGGGCACACTGCAATATCTTTTCGAGTTCCAGACCCAGGTGGCGATGATCACCGGCATGGAGGTGGCGAACGCCTCCATGTATGACGGCTCGACCGGCTGCGGCGAGGCGGTGCTGATGGCGCATCGTGTGACCAAGCGGCGCAAGGCCGTGCTGTCGGGTACGCTTCATCCGCAATATGGGGAGGTGGTGAAAAACCTGTCGGACTTCGCGGGCTATGAACTCGAAATCATGCCGCCCGTGTTCCCGGACCGGACGGAGGATATTCTCGCCCATATCGGCAACGATACGAGCTGCGTTGTGGTGCAGACGCCGGGCGTCTTCGGCGAGCTGCACGACCTGCGCGCGATCGCGGAAGCCGCCCACGCCAGGGGTGCGCTCCTGATCGCGGTGGTGCCGGAAATCATGTCGCTCGGCGCGGTGACGCCGCCCGGCGCGATGGGCGCCGACATTGTGGTTGGCGAGGGCCAGTCCATCGGCAATGGTCTCAATTTCGGCGGCCCCTATGTCGGCCTCTTCGCGACCCGCGAAAAATATCTCCGCCAGATGCCCGGCCGCCTCTGCGGCGAGACGGTGGATGCCGACGGCAATCGCGGCTTCGTTCTCACGCTCTCGACGCGCGAACAGCATATCCGCCGCGAAAAGGCGACCTCGAACATCTGCACGAATTCCGGGCTTTGCGCGCTCGCCTTCACGATCCACATGTCGCTTCTCGGCGAGGACGGATATACGCGCCTCGCCCGCATCAACCACGCGGCGGCGGCGAACCTCGCCGAACGGCTGGCAAGGGTGCCGGGCGTCGAAATTCTGAACCAGTCCTTCTTCAACGAGTTCACCATGCGGCTGGCGAAGCCCGCGCTGGAGGTCGTCGATGCGCTGGTGGAGAAGGGCGTGATCGGCGGTGTGCCCGCGTCGCGGCTCCTGCCCGGCGTGCCGGAGGCCGAAGATCTCCTTATCGTCGCCGCGACGGAAATCAATACGCAAGCGGATCGCGCCGCCTATGAAACCGCCCTGAAGGAGGTGCTGTGATGTCCGGCATGAACAGACAAGGCCGCCCGACCTCCGTTGCGGGCATGGCGAATGCGGGCACGGCGCATGGCGGCACGCACGATACCTTCACCGGCAACAAGGCGCTCGAACTCGAAGAGCCGCTATTGTTCGAACTGGATAATCCGGGCATCTGCGGCGTCGATCTCGACGAGCCGGAGCCGTTCACATCCTATCTCGGCAATTTCGAGCGTCAGGGCCGGATCGGCCTGCCGGGGCTCTCGGAACCCGAAGTCGTGCGCCATTATGTGCGCCTCTCCGCCAAGAACTATTCGATCGATGCGGGGCTCTATCCGCTCGGCTCCTGCACCATGAAGCATAATCCGCGCCTGAACGAGAAGATGGCGCGCTTGCCCGGCATCGGCGATGTGCATCCCCTGCAACCGGTCCAGACCGTGCAGGGCGCGCTCGAACTGATGCATGAACTCTCGCACTGGCTGCAGGAACTGACCGGCATGCCCGCTGTCGCGCTCTCGCCCAAGGCGGGCGCGCATGGCGAATTGTGCGGCATGATGGCGATCCGCGCGGCGCTGACGGCACGCGGCGAGGACGAAAGCCGCAGCCGTGTGCTGGTGCCCGAATCCGCGCATGGCACGAACCCCGCGACGGCCGCCCTTCTCGGCTACAAGGTCGACAAGATCCCGGCGACAAAGGAAGGCCGCGTCGATCTCGAAGCCTTCAAGGCAAAGCTCGGACCGGATGTGGCGGCGATCATGCTGACCAATCCGAACACCTGCGGCCTCTTTGAACGCGACATCATCGAGATTGCCGATGCGGTGCACGAAGTGGGCGCCTATTTCTATTGCGACGGCGCAAATTTCAACGCCATTGTCGGCCGTGTGCGGCCGGGCGATCTCGGTGTCGATGCCATGCACATCAATTTGCACAAGACCTTCTCGACGCCGCATGGCGGTGGCGGGCCGGGCGCGGGGCCGGTGGTCTTTTCCCAAGCGCTCGCGCCCTTCGCGCCGCTCCCCTATGTGGTCAAGGACGATACCGGCTTCCGCCTGGTCGAAAACGAGGCGGCGGCCGCGGAAGACGGCACGCAGCCGTTTGGCCGCATGACCGCCTTTCACGGCCAGATGGGCATGTTCGTGCGCGCGCTTTCCTATATGATGAGCCACGGCTCGGACGGGTTGCGTCAGGTCGCGGAAGATTCCGTGCTGAGCGCGAATTATATTCTGGCCTCGCTCAAGGACGATCTCTCGGCCTCCTTTGAGGGCCCCTGCATGCATGAAGCGCTTTTCGACGACCGTTTTCTGAAGGGGACCGGGCTGGAGACGCTCGATTTCGCCAAGGCGATGATCGACGAAGGCTATCATCCGATGACCATGTATTTTCCGCTGGTCGTGCACGGCGCCATGCTGATCGAACCGACGGAAACGGAATCGAAGCAGTCGCTCGATCTCTTCATCGCCACCATGAAAGATCTCGTCCGCGCCGCGAAGTCGAACGACAAGACGCGCTTCACCGGCGCGCCCCGTCTGGCACCGCGCCGCCGGCTCGATGAAACGGCCGCCGCGCGCGCGCCCGTGCTGCGCTGGGCGCCACCAAGGCCGGCACGCGCTGCTGAATAAAGACCGCCGCAACGGCGGAATAGAAGAGGGGGGATCCATGCGTATTGGCGCAAAACAGATCGTGTTTGCGGGGCTCGCGCTCGCCATTGCCGGCATCGTGATTTTCGGGGCCGCCAACTGGCGCGACATCAACCGTGTGCGCCTCGTCGCCACCATGTTCTCCGGCAAGGAGCAGGTCGAGCGTTTCCACCGCATGGATAATTATTTTCCGGTGCGCGTGTTCCGCCGCGCCGGCAATGTCAGCCCCCTGCCGGCGGGCGCACCGCTCACACTGCCCGCGACCTATCGATATGGCGGCGAGATCCGCGACACGGAAAAATTTCTCGCGGACACCGACACGACCGGCCTGATCGTCATCCGGGACGGCAAGGTGCGGCATGAAGAATACCGGCGCGGCAACGACGCGGACACACGCTGGATTTCCTGGTCGGTCGGAAAATCCTTCATCTCCGCGCTTGTCGGCATCGCCCTCGATGAGGGAAAGATCGAAAGCATCACCGATCCGCTGGTGAAATACGCGCCTGAACTCAAAGGCACGAGCTATGACGGCGTGAGCGTCAAAAACGCACTCGAAATGTCGTCCGGCGTTGCCTGGAACGAGGATTATAGCGATCCGGCATCGGATATTACCCGCTTCGGCAGCGTGCTCGCCTACGGAGATTCGATGGTCGGGTTCGCAAAAACGCTAAGCCGCGCGCATGAGCCCGGCACCGTCAATCATTACAACAGCATGGACGCGCAGATGCTCGAGCTGGTGCTCGAACATGCAACGGGCATGAGCCCGAGCGAATATCTGGAAAAGAAAATCTGGTCGAAAATCGGTGCCGAACATGACGGCTATTGGGTGCTGGACGACACCGGCACGGAACTGGCGGCGGGCGGCGTCAATGTCACCTTGCGCGACTATGCGCGCTTCGGCCTTCTCTATCTGAACGACGGCAAATGGAATGGCGCGCAGATCGTACCCGCCGACTGGGTGAGGGCGTCGCACACGCCGGATGCGGAGCGGCTGATGCCGGGCAAGCGCGCGAATTCCGACAGCGAATGGGGCTATGGCTATCTCTGGTGGCTGCCGCGCGCGGCAGACGGGCCCTATTCGGCCGTCGGCATCTATAATCAGTTCATCTATATCGATCCGGCGCAAAATCTCGTCATCGCCAAAACCTCGGCGAATAGCGGCTACGGCCAGACCAATGACGAGACGAGCTGGCGCGAGGATGAGACGCTCGCGCTGTTCGAGGCAATCGCCACCGACACCGCGCCCTGAACTGACCGCGATCGCGGCCTGGCGCTCAAGCCGCGAGCAGCCGTTCCCGCAGAAAAGAAATCACGCGCTTCGCCGCTTCCCTGGTCGGCTCGCCGTCCCTGTCGATCAGGTCGACGGTGAGAACGCTGTGCGGGGAGGGCGCGGGTGATTCCGGATTGGCGTGGCTGTCGTCGATCTCGATTCCCTCGAACCCGTCGCCGAGTTCGCGGCGCAGCGTTTCGAATTTCTCCGGCGGCGACAAGCGGTCGCCCGTGAAGCGCAGGCCAAGCACCTTGTCGCCTTTCGCGCAGCGCGTCTTCACGCAAGTCCATTCCTCGGGCGAGACATGAAGTGCCGCTTTCCGCGCCTTGCCGAGCGGGAAGGGCATGGAGGGTTGCGACAATACCGGCGCCATCAGCGCCGGCTCCATCATCATCGAAAGCGCGAAATTGCCTGAAAAACACATGCCGATGGCGCCCACGCCCTTGCCGCCCGCATCCTTATGCGCGTGGCGCGCCAGCGCCCGCAGCCAGCCCGTGACCGGGCTCGAGCGATTGGACGCGAGAATGTGGAACTCGCGGCGAATGCACAAGGTCGCCATCGAGGTCATGACATAGGGAATGGTGAGTGGCGGCCCTGCCTTGCCGAGCAGCAGCGGCATATAGACCCGGAAGCCCGCATCCGCCACCCAGTCGGCGAAGCGGACCACTTCGGGCGTGATGCCGGGGATCTCATGCATGACGATGACGGCGGGGCCCGCGCCGCGCACATAAAGGGGCTTGGTTACGCCCTCATCCGTGAAATCGGTCTTTTCATAATCGCTCAGCATGGCTGCCTCCCCCCTTGCGTCCCGGCCATTGAAGCGGTACGGGGCCGCGAAAGGCAATGAAAAACCCGCTCCACCATATCCGGCGGGGCGGGTTTTCAGAAAAGCGGAAGCGGCTTCAGTGAAGCTTGGAGGCAAGGTCCGCGATCGATTTCTCGACGATATCGGCGTCTTTTTTGGCATCGATCTTGGCCGCGATGACGCGCCGCGCGGCGCCGACGGCAACCTCAGCCGCCGTGGCCCGGACATCGTTCAGCGCCTGCGTCTCGGCCTGCGCGATCTTGTCCTCGGCGAGCTTCGTGCGGCGCTCGACCTGCGCTTCCATATTGGCGCGGGTTTCCTTGGCAAGCTGTTCGGCCTCGACCTTCGCCTGCGCGATGATCTCCTCGGCTTCCTTCATCGCCTCGCGCTGCTTGCGCTGATAGGAGGCGAGAAGCTGCTGCGCTTCCTCGCGAAGGCGGCGCGCTTCGTCAAGCTCCGCGGCGATGTCGGCGGCGCGCTTGTCGAGCATGCCCGCCACCATGCCCGGCACCTTGTAGTAGATCAGGAGGGCGATAAAGCCTAAGAAGGCGATCAACACCCAGAATTCGGGAGAGGCGAACATCGGGAATGTCCTTCGCTTAACTGAGTTCGGTGTTGACGGCGCTCTCGGCGGCGGCCCGGTCGGCCTCGCCCAGAAGCTGCGCGACAATGGCATCCGCCACATCGACAGCCACGGACCGCACATTTTGCAGCGCCGCGTCCCTGGTGGCCGCGATCTGCTTTTCGGCCTCCGCGATCTTCGTGGCAAGACGCGCCTCGATGGCGAGCCGCTGGCGTTCGGTTTCCTCGTGAAGCGTATCGCGCGTCGCCTGGGCGATTTCATGCGCCTTGGAGCGGGCTTCCGCCAGCGCCTTTTCATAGGCCTCGATGGCCTCGTCCGTCTGCCGCTTGAACTGCCCGGCCTGGTCGAGGTCGTCCGCGATGCGGTCGCGGCGTTCCTCCAGCACGGTCGCAACGCGCGGCAGGGCCACGCGCGACATCAGCACATAGAGATAGCCGAAAACGATCACCAGCCAGACAAGCTGGGGAACGAAGGTATTGACATCTAACTGCGGCATGCCGCTTCTCCTGATGGCAATAACTGGCGCCGCATGATCGCATGCAGCGCCAGAGACACTTTAAGCGCGTTCGCTAACCGGCCGGACTATTCCGATCAGAATGCGAAGAGGATCAGGAACGCGACGGCGAGACCGAACAGGCCTGTGGCTTCCGCGAGCGCGAAGCCGAGCAGCGCGTTACCGAACTGGCCCTGTGCCGCGGCCGGATTGCGCAGCGCGCCGGCGAGATAATTGCCGAAAATCGTGCCGATGCCGACGCCGGCGCCCGCGAGAGCAATACAGGCAAGGCCCGCACCGATGAGCTTTGCGGCTTCTGCTTCCATGATCTTAAGTCTCCATTATCGTGAAGGGCGGGCTGGCGCCCCGTTTCGGTTGATCGAATGGGACGTGTGCCCCGGTTGGCAAACGCCTCAATGCATGTGCAAGGCGTCGTTCAGATAGATGCAGGTGAGAATGGCGAACACATAGGCCTGCAATGCCGCCACCAGCACTTCCAGGGCGGTCAGCGCCACCATGAACACGAGCGGCAGCAGGCCCGGCGCATAGCCGAACGCGCCAAGCGCGATCACGAAGCCCGCGAACACCTTGATCACGGTGTGACCGGCCATCATGTTGGCGAAAAGTCGAACGGAGAGGCTGATCGGCCTTGTGAGATAAGAGACCACCTCGATCGGCACAACGAGCGGCAGCAGATACATCGGCACGCCATGCGGCACGAAGAACTTCAGGAAGCCGAACCCATGTACCACGAAGCCGAGGATCGTCACGCCGATAAAGATGAAGAAGGCCAGCGCGAAGGTGACGATGATTTGGCTCGTCACCGTGAAGGAATAGGGCACCATGCCAAGCAGGTTGGTCGCCAGCACAAACATGAAGAGCGTGAACACGAAGGGGAAGAAGCGCAAGCCCGCCGTGCCGACATTGTCGCGCAGCATGTTGGCGATGAATTCGTAGGACAGCTCGACAATGGACTGGAGCCGTCCCGGCACCATCGCGCGGCGATTGATGCCGACGAGCATCAGCAGCGTCAGCAGCGCTGCCGCGATCACCATGAAGAGCGAGGAATTGGTGAAGGATGCGTCGATGCTGCCGAACTGCATCGGAAAAAGAGTCTTGACCTCGAACTGATGCATCGGATCGATGGCGAAACCACCACCGCCGCCGCCGCCATGTCCTGCGCTCTCTGCCGCCACGCTTGCCGTCCTTGCTTGCCGGGCCTCAGCCCGAATGATCGCCGCCTGCGTCCCGTTCGGCTGCCGCGGAAATCTGCTGCGCCGCCCGATACACGTTCAAAATGCCCGCCGCCACGCCGATGAAGAAAAACACCATCATCAGCCAGGGCGTCGTGCCGAGCCATCTGTCGAGAGCCCATCCGATGAACCCGCCTACGAAAACGCCCGCCACCAGTTCGGTGGTCAGGCGAAAGGCGATGCCCATGGCCGTGCCCCGGCTATTATTGCCCGGCTCGGGCTTCAGGTGAGCCTGCTGTTTTTTCCACAATCTGACGTCGAAATCCGCCAGATCGGAATCTCGTTCCCCTTTCGCGGGCCGGTCTACCGGGGATTTGCCGCGCCGATCGTCCGCCAAACCCCGTGACCTCCGCAAAAAAGCCTCGCCAAACTGGAAAAATGGCGCAGAACCCTGCCTCAAGCCGCGCGCACCCTACTTGGCGGTCCATAAGCTGTCAAGGACCGCCAGGACATATATAAGCCGTTGATTCAAAAGGGTTTTTACTCGCCTTTCGCGGCTGCGGCATTCGGCCTCGCCAAGCCGCCGGGGTGAGTCTCCGGGCATCGCGAAAAAGGCCCCCCGAAGAGGGCGCCTTTGCCCCTTGTGTCAGCGTCCCGAACCACCCGTCTCAGGAGGCTTCGCGAAGCGTCTCGGCAAGGTCGAGATCGACCGAGACGAGGGTTGAGACGCCGCGCTCCTGCATGGTGACGCCGAACAGCCGGTTCATGCGCGCCATCGTGAGCGCGTGATGGGTGATGATGAGGAAGCGTGTATCCGTTGTCCGCGCCATCTCGTCCATGAGGTCGCAGAAGCGTTCCACATTGGCATCGTCGAGCGGCGCGTCCACCTCGTCCAGCACGCAGATCGGCGACGGGTTGGTCAGGAAGACCGCGAAAATGAGCGACATCGCCGTCAGCGCCTGCTCGCCGCCTGACAGGAGCGACATCACCTGCAGGCGCTTGCCCGGCGGCCGCGCCATGATTTCGAGGCCGGCTTCCAGCGGATCGTCCGATTCCGTGAGCTTCAGATGCGCTTCGCCGCCGCCGAAGAGATGCGTGAAGAGGCGCTCGAAATTCGCATTCACCTTCTCGAAGGCTTCGAGCATCCGCTCGCGGCCCTCACGATTGAGACTGCCGATGCCCTGACGCAGCTTGGCAATGGCGCTGACCAGATCCTCGCGCTCGCTTGTCATGGTTTCGAGCTGCCCGGCGAGTTCGCGCGCTTCTTCTTCCGCACGCAGATTGACGCCGCCCAGACTTTCACGCTCGCGCTTCAGCCGTTCAAGCTTCGCGTCGATCTGTTCGAGGTTCGGCATCTCCGCGCCGTCGTCGAGATTGGCCTGTGCGAGCGCTTCTTCCGGCTCGCATTCGAGCACCTCGCGCACGCGGTCTTCCGCCTCGCGGCGGCGCTCGCGGCCGCCATCGACGAGCCCGTCGATGCGGGCCCGCTCCTCGCGCGTTTCGCCAAGCTGATGCTGAACCTCCCTGGCGTGCTTCACGGCCGCCGCGAGAAGCGTCTCGGCCTGTGCCAACTCGTCCGCCGCGCGGCCACGCGCGGTTTCCGCGTCCGCGACATAGGTCAGCAGCGCCTGGCGCTTCTCCTCGATTTCAGCCGGCACGCCTTCCAGCGCGGCCAACTCGGCCTCGGCCTCGTGCTTGCGCGCTTCGAGCGTTTCGATCTGGTGGCCTGCATTCGCCGCGCGAAGCTGCCAGGCCTTGCTCTCCTCGCCGATGGCGGTGAGGCGGCGGGCGCGCGCTTCCGCCTCGCGGCGAAGTCCCTCGTGCTCGGCGCGCGCTTCCGATAATTCGAGGCGCAGCGCCGCGACCCGATCGCGCAATTCGGCGGCGCGCGCGCGCGGCTCCTCGTCGGGCTTCAGGGTCTGCAACGCCGCTTCGGCCTCATCGAGCGAACGCTCGGCCTCGACCTTGTCGCCGGTGAGCCGCTCGTCCGATTCGGTGAGCGCGGCAAGGCGCGACAACTGCGCCGAGGCGGCGCGCTCGGCCGCTTGCAGCCCGTCGCGAATGCGGTTGTGTGTACCTTGCGCCTCGCGCAGAGCGGCGCGGCGCGACTGCTCGGCCTGTACGGCCTCTTCGGCGGCGACATGCGCGGCATCGAACGCGGCGCGCGCATCCGCGGCTTTGGCCCGTGCCGCGCCAAGTTCGGCTTCGAGACCGGCAAGGCGGTTGCGCTGTTCGAGGCGGCGGGCGGACGCCGTCGGCGCATCTGCGGCTGCCGTGTAGCCATCCCAGCGCCACAGCGCGCCGTCCCTGGTGACGAGCCGCTGGCCGGGCGCGAGCAGAGTTTGCAGGCGCTGGCCGTCGGCGGCCGAAACAACGATGCCGGTCTGCGAAAGGCGGCGGTCGAGCGCCGCCGGTCCCTTCACAAAATAGGAAAGCGGCGTCGCACCGTCGGGCAGCGCATGCGGCCCCTCATAGGGCGGCAGCGCGCCCCAATGGATCGGTGCGGCGGTGTCTTCCGGCACGGCGAGATCGTCGCCAAGCGCCGCGCCGAGCGCGGTTTCATAGCCATGTTCGGCCGTCACGGCATCGATCACCGGCGGCCAGAGATCGCTTTCGCCGACGGCCAGCATGTCGGCAAGCGTCTTTGCTTCCGCCGTGAGGTCGCCCGCTGCGCGTTCGGCAAGCTGCATCGGCTCGCGCGCGGCCTTCTCGCTTTCCTGCGCGCCGCGTCGGGCCTCCTCGGCCTCGAGTGCAAGCCGTTCGGCTTGCGCGACCTGACCGGCGGCCTCTTCGAGTTCGGCCGATTGCAGCGCGATCTGTGCTTTCTTTTGTTCCGCGTCCGACAGCGTTTCGCGTTCCTGGCCGATCGCGGCAAGCTGACGCTCCAGCTTCTCGATCCGCTGGCGGTCCGCTTCGATGGTGCGGATGAGGCTGGTGCGCTCGGCCGCGAGCCGCGCGATATCCTGATTGAGCTGGTCGAGTTCGCGCTCGCGCGCATCGAGCGTGGTCTGCGTCTCGCTGGCGCGGGTCTGCGCGGCGGCCTGCGCCTCCGCCTGGCCATCCTCGGCATCGCGAAGCTCGCGCGTTTCCGCGTCGAGCCGGCCTATGGCGCCTTGCGTATCCTCGATCAGATGACGCTCGCGCCCGATATCCTGGCCGATCTGGTCGAGCCGGGCGGTCAGGCGTTGCGCCTGATCTTTCGCGCGCGCTTCCTCCGCCTCGAGATTGTCGCGCTCGATGGTGAGCCGGTGGAGCCGGGCGGCGGCCTGCGCTTCGCGCTCGCGTAGCGGCGGCAGCCGGTCGGCCACTTCCGTTTCCATCGCGACGGCGGCGGCGGCTTCGCGCGTGAGTTCGGTGACGCGGACATCCGTTTCGGCAAGCTTCTCTTCCGAATGCGCCAGCGTTTCGACGGCCTGACGCCAGCGCAGGTGGAGCAGGATCGCTTCCGTCTCGCGGACCTGGCCGGAGAGGTTGCGATAGCGCACCGCCTGCCGCG
>TARA_R110002110_G_scaffold253006_1_pt1 | contig 19308 bp, 22 predicted proteins | sample TARA_R110002110 | Tara Oceans TARA_R110002110 (sample SAMEA4397330) | marine metagenome | biome: Polar Biome; feature: [SRF] surface water layer (ENVO:00010504); material: water (ENVO:00002006), including particulate matter (ENVO:01000060) such as... | depth 5 m
CAAAGCAACCATTTACCCAGATTGTTTTCATGTTGTCGAAACCCCTCTTTTTTGTACAACCTTTGTTGCGCATTCATTTGCAAACTTTATCGAAGCTATCACATCTTTACTTTTACAGTAATGAGTACATAAAGCAGCTAAAAAGGTATCACCGGCACCAGATAAATCTTTAACTTCAGTTATTTCTACAGGATAAATTTTTCCATTATAAGAAGCTCCGTCAATACCAAGTGTAACAATTAATTTTTTTCTTATTTTATCAGTTATTTTTTCGGCTTTATTTAATTCATTATTATTAATTTTTATAAATGTTATATTCTCGGACCAATCTCCAAGTGGCTTTTTTGTATCTAAAAAAGTTAAACTATGAACATTTGATATTTTTTTAATATCTTCTATTGATAAAAATCCCTTATTATAATCAGAAATCACAATTGCATCATAATCAGAAAAATGAATTCCATCTAAGTTAACTTTTCCGTACTTATCATCATTTTCATCCCACCTTAAGAACATATGATTTGTTTTTTTTTCAACAATTCTAGTTTTCTTAATATCTTTCCAATTTGTATTTGTTAAAATATCAACTTCTAGGCCCAAGGCAGAAAAGTTATTTTTGACATTCATTGCCATACCACCGTTCTCTTTTCTTTCTAATGTTTGAACCACAGGAACTGGTGCCGCCGGTTCTAATCTTTCTACCTTACCATAAATAAAAACATCTAAACAGCTTTCGCCAATTACTAAAATTTTCATAGAAAAACTCCTTCATGTATTATAGCATGTTCTTGGTCTCTTGTCGATAAAATTGGTGATTTTATTTTCCAATCTAAATTTAAGCTTGGATCATTCCACTTTATCGTTACTTGATTATCTGCTCCATTATAAGTTTCAGACCACTTATAAAAAAATATACATTTTTCACTTAAACATAAGTGTCCGTTGACACAGCCAGCAGGAACAAAAATTGCTTCTCCCCTTTTATCAGATAAATGAAACATTTGTGTATTCCCATAGGTATTAGAGTTTTCTCTTAAATCTAAGACTGCTAATTGTATTTCTCCATGTAGGCATGTTATTAATTTATCTATCTTAGAATCACCGTGTAGTCCTCGTAAAACATGTTTTTTAGATACCGACATTTTATCTTCAACAAATTTTGGCAAAAAATCACAATCAGTATATGTTGTCCAAATATCACCACGAAAATCGGTAAAAGTATCTAAATTCAATTTTAATAAACCATCAATGTTATTAAAGTTCTCTATATTTTTTACAAAATACATTATTTTATGGCTTCCACATTTAAGCTCATTAACTTGCCATTTTTCTTATCCATGTGGGGAAGGTATGCTTGGCTGTAATCATCAACATAAAAATGTTCAGTTTTGCTCCAATCATAAAGATTAACTTCTTTAAAACCTACTTCTAATAAGTCTCTCTTCAAAGTTTCAAAATTCCAGCAATGATAGTGAAAATCAAAATCATATTTTTGACCTCCATAGAAAAAAGCATATAAAATATCCAGATCACCTGTATCAACATAATATCTACAAGCTGCATCAATGTCTGGAATAGCTAATCTCAATACACCACCGTCTTTCAAAGTAGAAAACCAATTTTTTAAAACTTCTTTATATGGTGTAGGTTGAAATGTAGACGGCTTTAAAGGAAAGTGCTCCAAAACATGGCATGCATAAATCAAATCAACACCATTAAATTGTTCGTTTATTTTCGTGACATCTGCAACAAAGTCTGGTTTGACATCTTCTCTTGCATCAACATTTATAAAACCATGCATCTTTCTGTTTCCACAACCTAAATTCAGCTTTATTAATTTATTACTTTCAGACATTTAAAATTCTCCTATAAATTTTAATTTTTCTAATTATTGAAGTCCCAATTTTTTAAAGTTAGTATTCTTTCTAATGCTTTATCTAAATCATATTCTAATTTATAAAAACTATTCATTTTTGTACAGTTTCCACATCTATACATTACTCCTACCGGCTTATGTGTAAGATGTTTGATTCCTTTTCTTGGAGACCAACCAGCTATTTTAAATAATCTTTCTGAGACCTCATTAAAACTAACTGGATTTCCGCTGCCTAAATTTATTGGTTCTTGAATATCTAATTCAACTGCTTTCATAGTTGCTTTAATTATATCTTCAATATAAATAAAGTCCCTTACTTGGTTTCCATCACCCCAGATTTCAAATTCTTCGACTTTATTAATGACTCTATTTATGAAAGAAGGAATCGGATAAGTTAAATCTTGATTTTCTCCAAAACCACTAAATGGACGGAAAATATAAACTTTTACGCCTAGTTTTTTAGCAAAATCAGCCAGCAATTCACCTGTTAATTTAGACCATCCATAAGTAAAATCTGGATTTGATATATTATTTAAATCAATGAATGATTCTTCCATTTTAACATTAGAATTTCTTTTTTGATATTTAATGGGGTAAGCAGCAGATGAACTATAATAAATTATTTTTTCTTGTTTTGTCCTTACAGCCCAATTAAACATCTCAGAATCAATTGACAAATCAGTTGCAACAGCTAAAGGCTCATTTTCGATCATTTCTCGTCCACCAACAATGGCAGCTAAATGCACAACTAAATCAAATTTTTCATAACATGATTTAAAAAAATCCCTACAATCTAAACCATCTTTAATATCAATACCAACAACATGATCTCCTCGTTCTTTAAAATAATTTAAAAAATGACTTCCAACAAATCCTTTATGTCCCGTTATTAAAACTTTCATTTTAGATCTCCAAACCTTCTTTTCCACACTTTCGGACTGCTATTCCAATTATAATAATCTATTTTAGTTGGCCTTGCATCGATTCCATTATATACTTGTTGAAATAAACCTAAATCATTTTTATCATATGCTTCCTGAACAGGAATATGATCTCCTTCATTAGGATTCCAATCATGATTACACACTATCACTGGGGATTCATAAACCACACCACCATCATGCTGTACTCTAAAGGCTAAATCATGACAATTCATATTCAGGTGCTCAAAGCGACAATCCCATCCACCAACTTCTCTAAAATAATCAAGTTTAAACATACCAACCAAAACTATCTTAAAATCTTGGGGCACCACTCTCAAAGTGGGATGATGCCAAGCCATCCAATAATCTTTATGCATAGGAGGTCCTTGATGATTTCGGCCCTCTGTATACCTTAGTGCCATTACATCTTTTCTTGCTATACTATCGTGCAATTTTATTGCTTTATTTATAGAATCTTTGACAAAAATTCCATCATCGGAGCCCCACATCATTAACTCGCCTTCGGCAATTGAAGTTGCAATTTGAGCACATCTAGTGGGAGTTCCATAATCTTTTAAAAATTTGAAATTTTTTCTATCTTTAAATGATTCAGGTGGGTCATTTGGTCCCACTAGTATCATTTCCCATGTAAATTCTTCACCAACACTCTCTTTTGCAGATTGATAAAATTCTTCCCACAAATGGGTCCTATGAGCAGGTAAGCAAATTGATAATTTATAATTCATTTTTTATTCCTTTATATTAAATCTTCTTTCCCAAACAGATGGGTAATCTTTCCAATTATTAATGTCAATATTAATTTGTAATTTATCTTTCCAGTTTGGATCTCTATACTTTGCTTGCAATCTTGGTTCATCAAACTGTACTTGAGCAATTTCTATTGGTTTATGGTCGGCTTGGCCATGATCACAATCATACATTAAAACTTGTGTTATTTGTACATTTGCACCTGCTGTCTGGGCACGGATTGCAAAATCTGTATCTGCCATGGCTGCATGCTCAAAGCTAGAATCTAATCCACCAAGTTCTTCAAAAAATTCTCTATACATTATGGCTGTATTAAAGATCCACCAATCATCTGATATATGTTGAGAGTAAGTGCAAGGACGGAAGCCCTGCCTACCATTAATTTTAAAATACCAGTCTGGTTGATGGGTTTTTTGTTGGCCCATTTGTCCTTCTAAATATTTTGAAATTATAACATTTTTATAATCTTCTCCCATAGAATAAAGCAAGTTAATAGCAGTATCCAATGAGTCTCTCACTAAGATGGCATCATCTGTTACCCAAGTTATTAATTTTCCTTCAGCCAACAGACTTGCAATAGCAGAAGCACGGGTAGGGCAACCAAAATCTTTAACATATTTTACATTTGTTAAATCTTGAAGTTTTTTTGTAAGAGCATAAGGCCCACAAATAATTAATTCAAATCTTCTGCTAGTTGACATCATAATAGAATCATATAGCTTGTCCCAATTTTCAACCCTAATCGCTGGTAGTATAATACTAATTTCAGGTTTCATTATTATCTCCTTTATTATTTATCCAATTAATTACTTCATCAATACTTTCTTCTAAACTTATTTTTGATTCAAAATTAAAAAATTCTTTAGCTTTTGAAACATCAGGTATTCTTTTTTGTACATCATATTTGTATGGAGTATCAGATACAAAAGAAAATTCTTTGTCAGGATTTAATTTTGACCAAACAAGTTTAGCCAAGTCTAGAACACTGGTAGCTGTTGGAGTAGAAATATTAAAATCTTCATTAATTGCTTTATTGCTTTCTAATGCCATTCTTATGCCTCTAGCAATATCACGGCCATTAGTATAACACCTGATCTGATCACCTTTTCCTAAAATATGAAGAGGATCTTGGCCTTTAGAAATTTTATTAATAATATCAGGTAATACATGACTCATCATCATTTTAATATTGCCAGATGTTACTTGGTGCTCATTTATAGAATCTTCTTCACCAATACCTACACAGTTAAAAGGTCTAATGATTGTATAGGGAAGTTTATATTGTTCATAGGCACCTTTACAAAAGTATTCACAAGAAAGTTTTTGAAAGCCGTAAGTACTCATTGGTGGTGGGCAATTTTCTATTTCAGCTTCTGGTGTCGGGTAAATTTCCGTTCTTTCAAAAACCATGCTACTAGATAAAACCACAATTCTTTTTAATTTATACTTTTTAAATAATTCTATTGCTAAATCAAAAGTTGATGCTAAGATTCTTTCATTATTTGCTAATAAATCATATGCATACTTATGAAAATATGTAATTCCACCAATCATAGCTGCAACAGCTACAACATAATCAATTTCTAAAAAGATCTCTGGGAGTTTATCCAGATGCAAACCAATTACATTCATTTCAAAAAAAATAAAATTTTCATGATTATCATGGGGTCTGCTTACTTTTCCGTATTTTGAATAATCGTCAATGCCGATTACTCTATACCCTGCTTCTAAAAAATCTTTACACAAATAAGAGCCAATAAATCCTTGACTTCCTGTTATTAAAATCGTTTTCATTTTTTTCTCATTCCTTCGAATACAGTAATTTTATACTTTGAATTTTCTTCTAATAAATTTTCAAAAAATTTAACATTAGTTTCTTTGGCTAACATGGCCATAGCAGCAGTATCTTTAGGTAGACACACTCCCCCAAAACCACGAAAGTAATCATTGCATTCTAGATAATTACTATTAATATGTTTTCTTTTTATAATCGCGTTCTTTACATTAGTATAATTAACATTTGTTTTTTTACAAAGCTCATAAAAACTATTAGCAAAAATAATTAACATAGCATTATAAACATTATTAAAATATTTACAAAATTCAGACTCTGTTGGAGTCAATTGAACAAATTGTTCAGGGTAATTTCCATGACATTCTTTAATAATTTCAAAAGTTTCTGTGTCTGCTGTACCTATAATACAAACATCATGCTGCTCAGTAAAATCAGTAACTGCACATCTTTCTCTTAAAAATTCTGGTACAAAACAAATATTTAAACCAGTCTCCGAGATTAGATTTTCAGTTGTGCCTGGAAGTACAGTTGACTTAATAGCAATAACACCTTTATAATCTCTGTCCTTTAAATCTTTGATGATTTCTTCAACTATACAAATGTCACAAGATCCATCCTCTCTAGATGGTGTCGGAACACAAATAAATATAACAGATGTGTCAATAACATTATCAATAGTAGTATTAAATTTTATATCATGAACCGATACTTGATGACCCAATAATTCAAACCCAAACTTACATGCATTCCCAACAACACCTATACCAACTATTCCAACTTTCATTTTATTGCTCCCAAATTTAATTTATTAATTGCTTTATAAAATTTCTTCATAAGTATTTGGTATTGTTTTTGAAAACCTTCTTTCCCAAACGGGTGGTGAATTTTCCCAGTTATTTAATTCAATACGGCTTCTCTTATTTAATAATTCTGGATCAGAATATAATTGCTTAAAGTATGGTTCATCATTATTAATATATGCTTCAACAATAGGTGCATGGTCTCCTGTCTTTTCAGGATAAAAATTACAATTTGTCACATCTGTAATTGAATCATAAACAATTCCGCCATCATGCTGGATTCTGAATATAAAATCATGTAAATTAAAATTTTGATATTCAAATTTACAATCATAACCGCCCATTTCAATAAAATACTCTCTATCAACTAAGTGATGACAACATTGTTTATAATGTGTCGGAATCGAAGGATATCTGAGTGGCGGATGATAATGGGCATGCCAATATTGCATGGGCATTGTTGTTCCATTAAAGTTTTCACCTTCTGTATATCTTAAATTTATAACATCTTTTTTAGTACAAATTGTCTCGTATAAATAAATTGCAGAGTCTAATGCACCTTCAATAAAATGAGCATCATCAACCAAGTGTGCTAAAAGATCCCCACTACTTTCTATGGCTGCTCTTTGAGCACATCTCGATGGAGAACCATTATCAATAATCATTTTTACATTTGATTTATTTTTCAATTTTTCTGTTAGAGCGAATGGTCCGCACATAACCAACTCAAAAGTTTTTTGTTTACAAGATTTTTCAATTGTATCATACATCTCATCCCAAAAAGGAGTTCTGATCGCTGGCATTATTATAGAAACATCATATTTCATTTCATATCTCCAAATCTTCTTTTCCAAACTTTATCCGATTTTGTCCAATTAAATAAATCTATTTTTATTCTGTCTGGTTGTGGATTAGCCATCAATTTATTAAAAAGTGGCATGTCATGGTCTGCATGAGCCGTAGCAACTGGTTTATGATCGCCTTGGTTTGGATTCCAATCACAATTCAAAACTGTTGTTGGCGAAAAGTATAATTTACTTCCGGCTCTTTGGGTTCTAAATGCAAGGTCATGTAGATTCATATTATAATTCTCGTATATACAATCAATTCCACCCAATTCTCTTAAATAATCCAATTTCATCATACCATTCAAAATTATATAATAATCTTCTGGTATTCCTCCCAACCTCAAAGTTGGATGGTGCCATGCATTCCAAAATTCATTAGGCTCTTGTTTACCACCATGATTTCGGCCTTCGACATGTCTAGCGATTACTATATCTTTAAATCCCAAGTTTTGCTCATCATGCATTTTAATACACAATTTTAAAGAATCTTTAGTATAAAATCCATCATCTGAAGCCCAAGTAACCAACTCGCCTTCTGCCAATGTAAGGGATATTTGAAATGCTCTAGATGGTGATCCATAATCTTTAAAAAATTTAAAATTTTTCTTATTTTCAAAAAATGGAGGTGGATCATTAGGGCCGACTAAAACTAGCTCCCAAGAAAATTCATCACCGATTGAATAATTAATGGAGTTGTATAATCTTTCCCACAAATATGTTCTATGAGCCGGTAGGCATATTGATAATTTATAATTCATTTTGTTTCCTTTAAAAAATTTTACAATAAATATGATTATAATTTAAATCATTTTTATTAGTAAAAAATAATCTCTTAACAACATCTTTTAATTTTGGATCTAAAGACAAATAATCTTCATCATATTTGTCTTTTTTATGAACGAGCCTAACTCCATTCCAATCTACCTCATTACATGACGCTGGGCCGGGATAATAACCTAGTCCCGCTTCTTGTGCTTCTAAATCATTTGATATTTCTTCTTTTTCTCTTCCCCATAATAAATTTTGACAGGGATTTCTTCCTTCGCTACCAATAACATTAATCCCTTTAGTGTTTAACATTCGACCCGGAGCGGAATGATCATTATCAAATTTTTGATGATGTATTAACATTGAATCACCCATTAAAATATATTGTTTTCTCAAAGCGGCACAACAATATGATAATGTTGCTTCCATTCCACAAAATCCATGAATATCAGAGATAGGTTTTTCATAAAAATCTTTAAGACTATGATGGATGGCTGCAATATGAAAATTGGCATGATTCCCCATCGGTATTTTATAATCTAATTGAAAATCAATTTTTTGTGACCAATCGTGGGGACCAAAGCCTAAGAAGTGATTACCATGATCAGTGTCTACTTGAAATTGTATAATTCCATATTTACCAGTTTTTAGTTTTTCAACTACAGAATGAAGCATCTTTGGATTACCAATACGCATCCTAATAGTACTACGGACATTGTTTTCATTAACTATGGTATAATCTTTGATTTCTTGATTTAAATCAGGAAAAAAGATTCCAGAACTAATATAAAGATACCCTTCATATTCTTCATTAAAATAGTTAATTGATTTTAAAATTGTGCTATTACTTGTTACTTGACAAGTATATCTATCTTCAAAACTAAAAATGGTTATTTTATCTCCGAATTCAGCCTTAATATCTTGAATACATTTATCACTCACTCTGCATGCAGCTATTACTACACGAAAAGAATAATCAGGTGCATTTTCAATTTGTGCAAAAACTCCTTTTAATGTTTCTCTATAACTATCAATTTGCCGCTGCTCTTGTTGATGGTGACCAAAGATATTTAATACAATTAATAAGTCTTTTTTATTCATTATTTTTACCTCCTTAAAAACCTTCTACCTGAATTAATACGAACTCGCCAGTAATCTAACAAATCATTCATTGTCTTTTCAAATGGAATACTAGGTTCCCAGCCTGTATGAGTAGTAAACTTAGTAGTGTCAGGAACTTGTAAATCAGCATCAATTGGTCTCAATCTGCTTGGGTCGGTAACTACTTTAATATCTGAAACTGTAGATTTAGCTAGAAGATAATCTAGCATTTGTTTAATGGAACAGCTATAAGAGCCTCCAATATTATAATATTCTCCAGCTATAGGATTTACTGTTACTAACATGTGATATGCTCGAACAGCATCTCGGACATCTGCCCAAGTTCTTAATGAATCTAAATTGCCTACATGTAATACTGGTTCTAATAATCCTGCTTCAATCATAGCTATTTGTTTGGCAAAAGTAGATTCAGCGAATACATCGCCTCTTCGTGGACCAGTATGAGTAAACATTCTTGTTGTCATAATTGTCATGCCATAGGCTTCAGCATAGTAGCGGCCTATCAAATCGGTTCCAACTTTTGAAATTGCGTAAGGTGATGCGGGGTGAAAGGGAACTTCTTCATGAATAGGCAAATATTCTTTAGGAACTCGTCCAAAAACCTCTGAAGAAGCACACACATGAATAATGGGATTAAAATCAGACTTACGCAACGCTTCTAACAGCTTTGCGGTTCCAATAATGTTTGTTTCCAAAGTTTCAAGCGGGGCTGTAAAGCTGGTTTGAGGATAGCTTTGGGCTGCGAGATGAAAAACATAGTCTGGTTTAGAAATGGTTACTGAATCAATTAAAGAAGCTAAATCATTTAGATCACCATAAATCAATTCAAGGCGATCTTTATCATTTATTCTTTCTACTAAATGTTCTAAGTTATCAAACGAATCATTCCATCGACAAAAACCATAGATTTTCCAATCAGTATTTTTTAATAGGTAATCAGCTAGGTGAGACCCTACCATTCCAGTTATACCAGTAATTAAAACATTCATTAATGATTTTCCTTATACCACTTAACTGTTTTTGCTATTCCTTCTTCAAAGCTATATTGCTTTTTAAAACCAAGGTCATTTTCTAATTTTTCAGTGCTAACCATGCGAAATGGAATAGTCGTTGGCTTTGAATCATCATAAAATACCGCTGGTGTCTTATCGGTTGCTTTTAGAATAGCATTAACAATATCTCCTACTGTTATGGCTTCACCAGAGCCGACATTATACGGTTCCATAGAATTTCCTTTTTCCAACACCAATAGGCCAGCATTAACAACATCCTCTACATAAAGAAAATCTCTTACAACATCTGGGCTTCCCCATACCTCAAATGGATTTTCATCGCTTAGAACTCTTTTTATTAAAGCTGGAACCACATGACAAGTTTTTAAATCAAAATTATCATTTGGCCCGTAGATAGCAGTACCTCTAGCAAGGGCAATCTTCATTTCAGAAAATCTAGAAACATGTTCCATCAATTTTTCTCGATACCTTCGCATCCAACCATAACCAAAATATTTTGAATGTGGCTCATCGACCCAAAATTCTTCTTCTTTAAGTGGTCTTCTAATATCTGGATATCCAGTTGAACTATTAAGGTCCAAAAATCCTTTTAATTCAGATTTATGTGCAGCTTCTAATAAATTACCAGTAACTTTAATATTTTGAATGGATACTTGAATATCCGTTGGTACGCTTGCAGGATGGCAGATTCTACCGCCAGCATGTATAATATAATCGGCACCTTCTACCAACTTATAACAATCTTCTAATTTTTCTAAGTCTAAGCTTTCAATTATTTTTATTCTATCATCGATTACTTGAAGCGGTCGCACATGAGTATGAGTTATAACATTGGCTCCTCTTTTTAGCAATTGTTGAACATAATGGGTTCCAATGAATCCACTTCCTCCAGCTACTGCTATATTTTTTCCTTCGTAAAAATTAGACATTATACTTCTCCTTTGTTCTTAAATGCATTAAATCTATTATCAATAATCTCTTTATTTTCAAGAAACCAATTAATTGTGTCGTTTACACCATCCTCAATTGAGATTGTTGGCTTAAAACCGTATTTAGTGGCCCTAGACATGTCAAATACTCGCCTAGCATCTCCAGTGGGTTTATCTGTCAGCCACTTAATTTCTTTGTTGAATCGTGTTGCTACAGCTTCAGCGATTTGTTTAATAGAAATACCATCACCACTACCTAAATTTATAGGTTCTATAATTTTATTTTCTACTGCATAAATCATACCTAGTGCAACATCTTTGGCATGAATAAAATCACGAATTGCAGAGCCATCTCCCCAAACTTCCAATACTTCATTTTCATATCCTTTTCGGATAAGGGATGGAACTACCATTGCATTTTCGGGATCAAAATTATCATTATTTCCATAAACATTTGCTGGTCTAACAATAGAAATATTATTTTTTCCGTATTGTATTGAATAAGCTTCTGCTTGAAGTTCACCCATTCTTTTTGCCCAGCCAGCAAATCTATCATTTGGCGAAGGAAAAGTTTTCCATACATCGGCTTCTCTTAAAACTTCCGCTGGTTGATAGACTCCGACGGAACTTGTATATAAATACCATTCTACACTGGCTCTCATTGCTGCTTCCATCATATTAGTATTAAATTGCAACATAGGTACCATAAAATCTGCGGGTTGCTCTTTACACATTTTTGGTGAGCCTTTTATCCCAGCAACATTAAAAACAATTTCTTGATCTTTACAAATTTCTACACACTGATCAAAAAGCCTTAAATCAACTTTTTTATAAATTACATTTGACAAATTAGTATTTTCACTAATATCAGCAACAGTAACAATAGCTCCAAGGTCAATTAATAATTTAACCAATTCTCGGCCAATCATTCCATGACCACCAGTAACTAATACTTTTTTATCTTTAAACATTATTTAATCTCCTACATAAATTAATAATTTGTTGTTCTTTTAACTCTGGATGATTTCCTAAATATAAACCATAGTCATGTATATAATTTGAAACTTGCAATTCACCGCTTATTTTAAAATCATATCTTTCCAGATAAGGTTGTCTAGCTTGATTTCCACCGCCAGCAGTTCCCAGTCGGTATTCCACCTTTTCTTCTTCGAGAATAGCACAAACTTTGCTCATGTCAGTATTTTTATTAAGTATAAGCGGTAATGCATAGTTACTACTACCTTCAAGGTCGAAGTCAACAAAATACAGGCTATTATCTAGATTTTTTATCCAAACATTGAGATTATTACACCGGTGCTGTATATTATAATCAAGTCTAGTAATTTGTTCCATTCCCAACACTGCATTTAATTCTGTGCTTCTCATATTATAGCCGGGAACTGCAAAAGTAAAAAGGGGATTTATATCACTTCTGGCAAACTTCTTTTGTGTCTCACTTGAAGCTTCTCTGGTCATCCCATGTGATCTAAACATACGAGCATATTCATAAATTTCTTTATTATTGGTTGATACCATACCACCCTCTATTGTGGTCATGTGGTGGCCAAAATAAAAAGAAAAGCAAGACATGTCGCCAAAAGTTCCAATTTTTTGATCTTTATAAGTCGCTCCATGAGATTCACAACAGTCTTCAATCAGAATAAGGTCATGTTCTTTTGCTAGCTTGATTAATTTATCATTAATTCCATTAAACCCTAATACATGAACTAAAACAATTGCTTTTGTATTTTCATTAATAGCATTTTTTATGTTTTCATATGAAATAGCCATTGTATCTAATGAGACATCAACAAATACAGGAGTAAAGCCCGTGTTTATTATTGAAGAAACATCTGAAACCCACCCTATAGGAGGAACAATTATTTCACCTTTTTGGCCTTTTAATTCTCTTACAATGGAGGTAGTAATATAGTTTGCTGCGGCTCCAGAGCCAACCATCACACTATACTTAACACCAAGCCATTTAGACCACTCTTCTTCAAACATTTTTACTTTTGGGCCGTTCGTGAAGCGATTTGTATTTAAAATAAAATCAGCCATAACTTTTTTATCTTGAACGGAAATATTATCATTAATTAAAGGCCAACTAAATTTATTTTGTGCCATAAAACTGTCCATGTTCAACTAACAATGTTGGCTTGCCATCTTCTCTTTCATATGCTTCTTTAAAAGCAGGAAAAATTTGTTCTGGTTCAATAAGTTCGATAACATTTACATCTGTTAGCATTAAACGAAGGGCTTCTGTATGATTTTGTGTATGTTGAGGACCAGCGTCTAAAGGCTCCTTTGCGCCAACCCCGACTCTAATAATTACCTTTGGCCTCATATCTCCTTTTGACATGTCAATCATTTTGTCCAAATGATTAACTAATTGGTTTATTGCTAAAATAAAAAAATCAAATCTAGGATAAATTGTAATTGGCACATAACCTTCCAGAGCCATTCCCGTTGAAATACCCATTTGTGTTTCTTCAAACACTGGTAATTCTATTCTTTTTTCTAGCGGCACATCAGTGATAGTTCCTGAAATTGAGTGACCGCTAACTGCACAGGCTTGACCAAGAAAAATAGTATCTTCTTTTTCAGCTAACCAATTCATTGATCTTATAAGTTCTTGTTTATATTTCATTGTAACTCCTAAAAATTAACCCATTTTCCAGTGCCATGGTGTGGATATCCCATATCATAATAATAATAAATAATATCTTTTGGAACTTCTTGTTTTATATGCCATGCCATATCAGTAGGAGTGTGAACACTCATATTATTATCTTCCAAAACCCACTGCAACGGTAAATCAAAGTTTTTAGCATATTTGTATGCCTCGTGAAATACTCCACATTCAGATGTCATATCTCCAACAAAACACCACACTTTTTTTGTAGATTGTTTTCTTTTAAGTCCTAATGCCACACCAAGTGCAAGTGGGATGATCCCTCCCACAATAGAAGAAGCATAAAAATTAGGTCCTACATTATTTGTTCCCATACTCCGGCCTTCAACAATATATTGGAATAATTTTTCCTCATTGACTCCGTGCAACAAAGCATGATAATGATTTCTCCAAGGAACAAAAACCCAATCATCTTGGCTAATATATTGAAAAATCTCTATTAAATAATCTTCATTATTTTTTGCTAAATGTATAGGTCCTCTAATATTTCCGGCCTCATAATGTTCGGCTACCTTGGTTTCAAAATTAATTAAATACTCGGGTTTTATATTTACATCTCGAACTTTTTTTAAATTTTTTGGAACGAACAAATTCATCAAACTCTCCTGTTTTTCCAGCTTATTACCCAATCTTTAAATTCTGCTGCTAGGCAATCTATTTTATAATCTTTTCTTCCACCTACAACTTCTTGAATAACATTCTTCGCTGTATTTCTAATTCCATTTAGTCCATGTGTTAGTTCTAAATTATTGCCATCTCTAATCCCTTTGCGATAATTTGACTCGTTGTGCCAAATATGCAAGTTCATTTGAGATAAAACAACAATTGCTCTTATTGTTTCAGATGTAACTAGATTACCTTCTTGTAAAAAAAGATTAATATCATGACAAATTTCAGAAATTTCTATTGCATATTCTTCTTTATGTTCTGGTATAAATACTTCTTTTAATTGTACGATAGATAGCCTATCAATCAATTCCGATAATGTCGGTAAATATTTTCTTTCTTCCATTTTTATAATCCTTGTGAAAAGTATTGTTTATATTTTTTGTAATTGTCTTCTCCGAGAATATCTTTATATTCTTCAAATAAAGAAGCTTCTTCTTTTATTTTACTTTTAAAAGTATCAGGTGAGGTTGTGACACCGTTTGGATTAAAATAATATAACCCAATTTTATCATGTACTTTATAAAATGTTGCTCCGTCTCTAACACACCGAAGCCATAACTCCCAATCATTAGAGTGTTTAAAATTAATGTCAAAGGCACCGCTTTTATCAATCATAGATTTCTTAAACATAGGCATTGGGCCCGGAAGAGATTTTATCATGTTTTCCGGACTAAAGTCATTTAATGAATGTTCATATAAATTATTATTTGTATAAAAATCATCAGTTATTTTTGTATTCTCTTCATAAGTTTGAACACAATCTCCATAGACCAAATCTGTATTAGAAAAATTTAAATACTTTCTTAATTTTTCTGCATAATGGGGAGCGGGTCTATCATCAATTGAAATCATGCCAATAAATTCATTTTTTGATTTTTGAATCATTCTATTGAATGCTTCTGAAGATCCTATTTTCTCTTCGTCTCTAATATGTATAATATTCGGATATTTTTCCTGATAAGAAGAAATAATTTCAGCTTCTCGGCCCGTTGATGCAGCATCATAAATAAATAAATCTACATCTTCAAAAATAGTTTGTGCGATTACTGTTTCAAGAAAATCTTCTATATAAGTCTCAGCTTCTACAAAAGTGGTCATAATGGTTATTCTAGGTAAATCAACATTATAAAATTCAACATTATTTTCTTGTATTAAATCATCATAAATTTGAAAAATTTTATCTTTCATTATTTCCATTTGGTCTAATAGATCTGTACCTTTATACTTCATCCAATTATCTCTGACACATCCTACTTTTTTATTAGTCATAACTTTACAGTTAAGTGCCCGAGCTTCAATCAAAAAACGATTAAATGTTTCAACCCATTTAGGAAAAAAGATGACTCCCTTTGATTCAGAAATTTCTTTTATAAAATCTTTATAATTTGAATTGCCAATAAAATTATACTTTATTTTATTTTTTAAACAATAATTTATAGTACTAGAAACACCTTTATTTTTATTATTTGTATTTAAAACTGCCCATTCATTTTTTCTATTTTCAGGAGTGCTTGAATTTTTTAAGGTGGTTCTTAAACTAAAGATGTCTTTTTCAGACCACAAATTTCCCTTAAGGTTAATTATATTATTTAATAATAAATTTTTATAAAGAATTTCACAGGCATATGTACTTTGGCATAAAACTGCTTTAGCATTTTTATAAAAATTAATGTTTTGCAATCCTTCTTCATTAGATAGAAAGTTAGGATAAATGCTAGGGTCATTAGATTTTATATATTTATGATCGTATTCAACAATAATATAATCAAGTTTTTTATTAACAAAAATGTCTTTACATTCTTGAGAGAGAGTCATAAAATTACAAATAAAGAATTTGGAATCTAAATTTTTATTAATTATCTCTGGTGTAATTTTACTACAGTTCATTGTAATAAACATATAATCTTTATAATCATTATATTTTTGATTAAAAAATTCTTTAATTAATGTATCATTGCACCGCTCTGCTCCACCGATAAATCCATCAGAGAAAAATAAATCAGCGATAAATAAAATTTTATTCATAAACTTCTACCTCTTCTTGTAAAACTTCAATAACTTCAGTTTGATTATCTAAAAGGTTGCTTACAAACAAACTAAATAATTTTTCTTCTGAAAAATTAACCTCTAAAAGGCTTTTTAATTTTTCTGCTTTTTCCTTTGATTTGTGCCATGTTTTATAGGTCTTTCGCAATGTCATCTTATAAGAACCTTGATCAGAATATGCCCATTGTGATTCTGCTTGGATAACTCCTTCCCACACTGCTTCGGGTTGTACTTTATTTAAAGTATAATCAACTTTTTGAAATAGTTCTTCGCCTTCGTGAGTTAAAAAATCAACTTGGCCAGACCAACCAATAGTAATAACTGGTAACCCTTCTCGGGCGGCTTCAAATAATGGAAGACCAAAGCCCTCACCATGAGCAATATTGACAATTGCCTTAATCTTTGGATGAGTGTAGAGTCCAGTCATTTGTCCAGCAGAAAGATCACCATGTAGAATATGAACTTTACATTTGCGATCCGGATAAACAGAGAGAAGGTTCCCAACTGATTTATGAAATGCTTCAAAATCCATTTCTGAATTACATTTAATATTCGATTTAAGTATAAGACCAACTTCTTGGTCAATAAATTCTTCAACCCACCACTTAAGTGCATTAACAAAGTTCTTTCGTGGAGAAATCTGTGAAACCATTAAAAAGTTAAAATTATAAGGAAGTTCAAATCCTTCAATTGATTCTGTTTCTGCTCTTGGAGTAGATTCCCACACAACCTCTACTGGTGTATTCAATTTATAGGGGAAAACTTCACCAGTTTCATTGTTTTTTGCTTGAACTACAGTATTAACAAAGGTTTGTTTAGCATGGTTAGAAACAACCAAAATTTTGTCCATGTCGTTACCTTTTTGGAGCCAAACGGGTGCAACCATTGATGTTTCAATACCTGCTGTATAGCCAATATTAACTGGACATATTTTTTGAAATTCGTTGGGGATTGTAATTTGGAGTGACATATCAGGCTGAAATGTTTGATTTGCTATCATTTGTGAAGTTAAATTAATGCGTGAATCCATCCATTGTCTAAATTCATCATTATTCCAAATCCACCCAGTTTGTCCCCAAGGAGTTGGTTGTATATAAATATCAAATAAGTCCTCACGGCTTTTAAGAGCCCGAAGAGCAAAACGACTTTGTTCGCCGTATCCTGATTGAGAGAGGACAGGACCTCTTACAAAGATTTTTCTTCTCACGCGACCTCCAAGAAGCGAATACCATTATAATTGGCACGAGTTTCCCAAGAACCCTGTTGTTCATAAACCTCAGTCATAATATCAACCCATTGTTTATTAAAAGTCTCAAAATTATAGTTTTCCATAACATGTTGGCGACCTCTCATACCCATCTCTCGTCTTTCTTCTCTTGTCATAATACACATTTTTTCTAGAGCAGAAACAACTTGGGCTTCGCTCAATCTGTCCTCATAAATATAGGGGACATCTTGCGACCCGATCACCGCCTTTGACTCTGGGAACAAAGGTATCCCGAATAGGTCACTGCCCGACCTAATCTGTTCTTGTAAGCCACCAGTCATATTCGCTATGATGGGAGTACCGCACGACAATGATTCTAAGGTCGCAAGACCGAATCCCTCTGCGTCTGATATGTTGATCGTGCAATCAATCATATTATATAACACAGCAAGGTCACCCTGATTTATTTTTTGACTAGAAAGAAGAACCTGTCTTTGTGTATCTAACCCTAAGTGATCTATAATGTGTTCTAGATCTTGCCCGTGGGGGTCTTTAGGGTCTGTATGCATAATAAGTTGTGCTTTATCGTGGCCGACTTTATCTAAAAATTTCTTGAACCAAAATAACAAAGAACCAGATTGTTTCCGCCTTGCATTTCTATTATTCCAAAAGAAAACAACTTTATCTTGATCTTCTTTACCAAGATGTTGTTTTCTAATTTCTAAAACCTGCTCTTCAGTAAGGGTTTTAAAAATTTCAGAATCAACTGCATGTGGAACATAATTTAATTTTACTTCCGGTGTCACTTCAGCAACAATATCTCTTGTTACTTTTGAAATAGCACAGATACGGTCATTTGATAAATAAAACTTACGATTAAAGTGAGGAGCAGGAAAATTATCCCAAACATGGTAGTAAACCATCGGAATAAGAGGACGAATTTCATTTTCCATATCCCATAACCAAGCATAAAAACGAGGATCAGTCATAAACCAAAGAATATCTGGTTTCTCTGTTCTTAAAATAGATCGGATCATTTCCTGTGTTCCGTAGCCATCTACGGGGATTATTCTCCAATCATTACCATAGGGATCAACTTTTAACGGTTGGTAATTTTGATGCTTCATAGCACCGCCAAGAGAAATGGCCTCAAAATTACCAGTTTTTAATAATGCTTCAATTACATATTTTGTTTGACTCCCAACACCGGATGGCGAAAGTGGGTGATCAGAGATTGTTAAAACTTTAATTTTCTTAGACATACTTATCCTTTATTTTAAATTATGTTATTATTATAACATGTTAGGATAAGTTTGTCAAGTTTTTTTTATAAGTTTTTTTTATTTTTCTTCGATTATTTCTTCGATAGTAACCAAAGTATCCAAGTATTCTTTGTGCTTGGTTACACATGCTTGGGCAAGATCAGTAAATTTGAAAGCATCAATATCTGGAGTTGCTTTTATCATGCAAGATGCTCCGGGCATATAAACAGCCAAGCCTTGATTTAATTCATTATTAATTCTTACGGCCTCTAATCCTTTGTGGATATAGATGGTGCTGTAGATTTCTGAGATCCCTACGAGCAAAATTGCAAGCACAATAGTTATTTCCATTGCTTTACTTCTTATTTTATTTATTAAATTCATGAACAATTCTCCGTTTTATTAAATTTGCAATACCGACAGGACATGCGATTTTTGATTTTGATTCCTCGATGTATTGCCGTTACAGCAGCGATAAGGAATTTGGTTGCGTTTTCTGTTTTACGAGGACCAGAGGTCACACGGAAAATCTCAACATTTCCTTTCTTTGCGGTTCTTTTAAGAAGACCGAAGTGTGTTTCAACAAG
>TARA_R110002110_G_scaffold107498_1_pt1 | contig 19304 bp, 16 predicted proteins | sample TARA_R110002110 | Tara Oceans TARA_R110002110 (sample SAMEA4397330) | marine metagenome | biome: Polar Biome; feature: [SRF] surface water layer (ENVO:00010504); material: water (ENVO:00002006), including particulate matter (ENVO:01000060) such as... | depth 5 m
TTGATTTGCTGATAGTTCATATCGTGGCTCCCGCGGTGTTACATTTCTCTTTGTATGGCGGAATCTCTCCCCCCACGGCACTGATGCTTTTGAAATGCTAACGGCAACAGTAAACAAGAAGCATAGCCAAATAACAATATATCTCCATAGATCAGCTCTTATCAAGCAGTCGCGATTCAGGCCAGACTGAGGGAAAAATTTGTTTGGCGAGCATGCCGTAATGAAGAGCAAGCTGATCGCCACTTGAGATGCTACCTACGCCCGCTTCTGGCCGTAGGCGGCATTTCTAGAGTTGAGAGGTCGGTAAACGCTTGCCTTACACTGAAGGCCTATTCGCATCAGGTCCGATGTGGAGGCCTGACTGAAGGAAATAGCTTTGGATCGCCTGACACTTGAACGTCGCCAAGTCTGGATCTACCTGTCCGCCATCATTGGAGGATTGCTAGTAGGCAGCATGTGGGCGAGCACTGGCCATTTCCTTGAGATGCTGCTTTGGCCAACGCTGATCCTGCTGCTCTATGCAACCTTTCTCCAGGTGCCGCTGCTACATCTTCGTGATGCGATACGGGACGGTCGATTCGTCGCAGCTGAGCTGACCGGAAATTTTATTGTCCTGCCCGTCGTGGCCTGGATATTAGTGCAATTTCTGCCTGACGATCCCGCGTTGAGGCTAGGGGTTCTGCTCGTGCTCTTAGTGCCATGCACGGATTGGTTCATCACGTTTTGCCAGTTGGGTAATGGTAATGTGCCTCGCGCTATCGCGGTCACTCCCATCAATCTGCTGTTGCAGTTGCTGCTACTACCGTTCTATTTGTGGCTGATGCTGGGAGCAGAACTCTCGACAGACCTAGCACCTGCGGACATCTGGCCAGCGCTGGTTGTCGTCCTCGTTCCACTCGCCGCTGCTGCACTGTCGGAACGCTGGATTGAAGCCCGGCCAGGGCGAGAGGTATTTCGCGACCGGTTGGCTTGGTGGCCGATACCGTTGCTTGCTCTGGTAGTCTTCTTGATTGCGGCCGTTCAGGTAGGTGCAGTGCATGGTGCACTCAGGTTACTGCCGTTAATTGTGCCTTTATTTGTTGTCTTTCTGCTGTTGGCCTCGCTGATCGCCAAAGGATTGGCCAAGCTTATGGCGCTGCCACTCGATCAAGGCCGCACTCTCGCCTTCAGCCTAGGTACACGCAACTCCTTTGTGGTTCTACCATTTGCCTTGTCGCTGCCAGCCGGCTGGGAAGTGGCTGCCGTTGTTATCGTGGTGCAGTCGCTGGTTGAACTTTTCGGGATGGTGTTTTACCTGTGGTGGGTTCCCCGCAAGATTTTTCGTGATTAATAGCCAATTTAACAATCTTGGAGCAGCGTCTTTACCCACTATGGACCGACACTGACATTCACCATTATGTAACCCTCCACAAGGGTGGGTTACGAGTATGGTTACCATTTCGTCATTGGTCGACGCCCAGACCTGATGTAAAACAGTGTGAGGAGCCGAGCCGTAGTCCGGCTGCGGTTCCCCTGGTGGAAGGCGGCTTTGCAATTCATCTATAGAGTTGAAAAGGCGACTGTCCACAAGTTCAGTCCGCTCAATGTCAAAGAAATTAGAGCCAAGGTTGGCATGTCACAAAGTGAATTCGCTTCTGCATTCGGAATTAGCGTGAGTACACTCCGTCACTGGGAGCGTGGTGATCGTATTCCACATGGCCCTGCACTCGTGCTGCTAAATGTGGTGGCAAAAGAACCTGAAGTAGTGCTTCGCGCATTAGCTTCTTAGACGAAAGTATAGGTTCTTGGAAACACTTCTTTCTGCGGTTGCAAGCCGTCACAGGTACAGGCGTGAGACCTACTGAGTTGAGGTCCGCTCCTGGCTTCAATCATGACCTGACGCTTTGACCGAAATGCCCGGCTATAAGACCGATTTACCCGGTCATATAAAAACGTGGATGGGTGATCGGCTACTTTTTCTTGGGCAGGCACCGGCGTTAGAAATGACGCTGACTCAAATCAGTAAATATAGAAAACAAATGCCAGGAAACACGTGGCTTTTAGTTCCTTTTTTGGAGCGATTTATCAACGGGAGGCGGTTTCCGCGGAGATCTCTTTTCGCATCCAAACCTATCATCGATATTGTAAGAATTTCTGCTGCTAAAGGATTGAAACCTGTCAAGGGCCTTAAAGGCGAGGCATCATCTGGAAATTGGAGGGGATTTCGGTCATCCCGTCTGAATATTCAATACCGGGTGATTTATAAAGTACAGAGAGACCAGGTGCTGGTGGAGATTGAGCTTGAATCAGCCGCCTGAACAACAGTCGCAACGAGCGTGGATTGAACACGCTATAGGCGTCCAGCCCGTAACCCGTATATTTGGCGTTGACCGGCTCGGAAAAGGGCTTCTATACTGCTCGCTTTTAACGTGCGAGGAAAATCCCCTTGTTCAATCACATCATGATCGGTTGCAACGACATCGAAAAGTCTAAAGATTTCTACACCGCTGTGCTCGGAGTACTGGGATGTCCGCCGCCAACGCGCAACGAGGATGCCGAGGGCAACGTGCGCTATTTCTTCATCCATGACGGCAGCGTATTCGCGCTGACTCAGCCGATCGATGGCAATCCGGCAACCTGCGCCAACGGCTCGACGATAGGCTTCCGTTGCGGTTCGGGCGAGAAGGTCAAGGAACTGCATGACGTGGCGGTGGCCAACGGCGGTACCTCCATCGAAGACGCGCCGGGCCTGCGTAACGGCAGTATGGGCCCGATGCACCTGAGCTATTTCCGGGACCTCGACGGCCACAAGATCTGCGGCATCCACCAGGGCCGATGAGAGTTCGGTTCAGGGAGTGAATTTGACAACGGATGAAATTGGGTTAGTCTTGTAGTGCCATCGCAAGGATGGTTCGTAAACGTGTAGCAAAAACGGCATAGCCATCGAAAGGTGGTGACGCAAAGTTACCGGCCTAAGGTTGTAGACTACGGCAGCGGGACTACCGGAAATATACGGAGATGTACCCATGACAATATCAATGCTTTCCGAAACATCACTCGCTTCCTCAAGGCCTTCGCTATGCCGCGCATCTGCGATTGCCGTGGCACTCTTTTTTGCGACCTCGATGTCCGCAGTGGCGCAGCCGGGCGGTGGCAACGGCCCCCCGGCCTGGGCTGGTGGCCCCCCGGAGTGGGCTGGCGCTCCACCTCCCTGGGCGGTCGAAGATGATGATCAGGAGGTCGTGACCGAGGACCAGGAAGAAGATCAGGAAGACGGTCAGGAAGGAGGCAAAAGCGTCAATAAAAGCAACAACGGGCTTAGGCAGGCAGTTACCGGTCTTCAGCAGCGAGTCGCAGCCCTGGAGGCACTGCTTGGCGCCGTCGACCTCGATGGTGATGGGTTTACAGGCGCCGGAGGTGACTGCAACGACGCGGATCCGCTGATCAACCCGGATGCCGTGGAAGTGTTGGGTGATGGCGTGGATAACGACTGCGACAGCAGCACAACTGACGATGGATCAACGCCACAGCCAGTGGATGATGACGGAGACGGCTATTTTGCCGACGACCCCGATCCTGCCCTTGCCGACTGCAATGACGCCGACGCGCTCGTGAATCCTGGTGCTGAAGAGGTTCCGGATAACCTGATTGATGACAATTGCGATGGCGTTGTAGACGAGCCGGTGTAGGACCATCAGTGGGCGTGAGGATTAGCCTGGCAATCGCCGGGCTTTTTTTTGCTTGCGATAGGATGCGTCGCGTCTAACGTGGGGCCAACCATGTGGCCCGCGAACCTTTCAGGGGGTGCCTGGCAAGTGACACGCTCGACTGGGCTGGCCGCGCTCAAGGCGACGCGCGCACCTCTTCAGTGCTCCGCCGACCAAACCAGTGCCAGCAGCTTGCCCTCGACAATATCCTCGGGGGGCGTGTCCTCGTTAATGACCCGCAACTTGCCGTCGGTCGTGAGCAGGAACAGGGGGATCAGGCTGCCCCCGTTCTTTTCCCTGTAGGCATCCAGGTCGAACTCTTCGCTGAGGTTGATCGGCTTGATCTCGCCGCCTGCCGCCAGCAGGCTGGCAAGCTTCTGGTAGGTAACATCCTTGCCGAACATGCGCGGCGCGCGAAACTCATCCACGGGGCGTTCCCGGTTGCTCTCTTCCCGCTCCTCCGCATTGCGCAGGCTGAAGACCCGCTTGGGGCCGAACTCGCTGCGGTATTTCAGGCAGGCCAGCGTGTTCCAGCGTGCCCGTCGCGACATGGCAAACAGGCGGCCTATGCCCACCAGCTCCAGGTACTGTTCGGCGTGCGAGGAGATCGGGTCGCCGTAGTAGGTCTCCAGGCCCGCCATCCGCGCGCTGCGGATCTCTTCGTAGGAAGTGTCCGCGAGCTTGACCCGGAACCCCTGTCGGGTCAGGGCCTGGGCAATGGCGCGAGCCACGCCATTGGCGCCGACAATCAGCACGCCGTTCGGGTCTGCCTCGGCAAGGTCCAGCGCCCGGGTGACGGCACCCGCCGTCAGACTCTGCAGGATCACCGTTGCGATGATCACGAGGAAGGTGTAAGCCACCAGTTCGGAAGCGCCGGGGTAACCCAGGTCATCCAGGCGCAGGGCGAACAGGGATGACACGGCGGCGGCGACGATGCCGCGCGGTGCGACCCAGCTCAGCAATGCCTTTTGCCGCCATGTGTAGTCGCCGCCGATGGCAGACGCCCACACCACAACGGGCCGCGCCAGCAGTACCACCAGCAGTACGATCACACCGTTCCAGCCGGTGGCGAGGATGTCCAGGGGATCAACCCGGGCCCCCAGCACCACGAACAGGACCGAAATGATAAGTACCGACAGACTTTCCTTGAAGCTGAGAATTTCGCTCACACCCACGTCTTTCATGTTGCCGAGCCAGATCCCCATGACCGTCACGGTGAGGAGCCCCGATTCATGGGCAATGTAGTCGCTGCCGGCAAACATCATGACCACCCAGGCGAGCGTGACCACATTGATCAGGTATTCCGGTACCCAGTGCCTGCGCAGCACAAAGCCGAGACTGAATGCGCCGGCAAAGCCCGCCACCAGGCCGACCCCGATGCTTTGGGCAAACACCGCCCAGGAATCGGTACCGGAAAGCAGGTACTGAAAGACCAGTACCGCCAGCAGGGCGCCCACCGGATCAATCAGGATGCCTTCCCAGCGCAGTACCTGGCTGACTTCCTGTTTGGCGCGCATGGTGCGCAGTAGCGGGTTGATGACGGTGGGGCCGGTGACCACGACCAGGGCGGCGAACAGCAGGGCGATCGGTGCCGAAAAACCCGCGAGCAACCAGCAGCCGGCGGCCATGAGCGACCAGTTCAGCAGCGCACCCCAGCTCACCAGATTGGTGACGACCCGGCCGTGGCCCTTCAGGTCGCGAAACTTGAGGGTCATGCCGCCCTCGAACAGGACCAGGGCGACACCGAGGGATACCATCGGGAACAGCAGGTCGCCGAACTGTTCGTCAGGGCGCAGCAGCCCCGTGACCGGTCCCGCGATAATGCCCAGCACCAACAAGGCCAGGATGGACGGCTGCTTCAAGCGCCAGGAAAGCCACTGGGCGCCAACGCCAAGTACCATGATGGCGGCAACGGTGTACAGCAGGTTCTGATCCACAGGCAGAGCTCCTTTCAGTGTGCGGCGTCCGATGTCGGCTCCAGAATACCGCAATGATGGTGCAACCGTACGATCTGGGAACAGCCGGATTCGGCGATTCAGACGCCCGGCTACGCGCGGTAATCCTCCACCGTGGTCCCGACCCGCCGTATATCCGCTTCATGCGCCTCATCGCGCCAGGTCTCGGCCAGCGCCGCCGCATACCACTCCTGCATCCCGGGCAGTGCCAGCATCCGTGCGACATAGGCGCTGCAAGCCGGCGCCAGCGGCAATTGATAGGTCTGCAGCCGAAACACCACCGGCGCGAAAAAGGCATCCACTGCGGTGAACGCGGGCCCGGCCAGGAACGGGCCGCCGAAGCGGGCGAGGCCGTCGGTCCAGAGGCTCTCCAGTCGCGCCAGGTCATTCAGCAGCGCATCGGGGCGGGCCTGCAGCTGCACCCGGATGCCACAGTTCATGCTGCAGATGTCGCGCAGGGCCTGGAAACCGGAGTGCATTTCCGCCGCCGCGCAGCGCGCCCAGGCGCGGGCGGTGGCGTCGGCCGGCCAGACCGCGGGCACCTGTTCCGCCAGGTATTCGACAATGGCCAGTGAGTCCCAGACTACGGTGTCGCCGTCGTGCAGGCAGGGCACCCGGGCGCTGGGGGAGAAGCTCTCGAAGCCGTTGCCCGTGCCGTCGCTGCGGAAGGGCACCAGGTGTTCCCGGAACGGAATCCCGAGCTGCCGCAGCAGCAGCCAGGGCCGCAGGGACCAGGACGAGTAGTTCTTGTTGGCGATGTACAGTTCCAGCATCGGTGTGCTCTGTGCAGGTGTTGGGCGGCAGGTGTCAGTGTACTGTAACCAGTGCCTCCAGCAACGTCGCCACCACCCGGCTCGGTAGCGGTGACTGGCGCACGATGGCACTGAACTGGCACACGTACTGGAAGCGGTCGCTGGCCACGGGCAGCATGCGCCCGGCGCTGACGAAGGTCTCGGCGTAGTGCTGCGGCAGGTAGCCCAGGTAGCGCCCGGACAACACCAGATGGGCGACAGCTTCCTGGTCCCAGGCGGTGGCGTCGCGGCGCTGGCCGAGTTGGCGAGTCACTTCCATGTTGGGTGAGTGGTAGCCGATGCCGACGTATTTGCTGGCCAGGATCTCGCTGTCGGTCAGCGATTCCGAGGCGCGCTCGAACAGGGGATGGCCCGCGGCGCAGTACAGGTACATCTGCTCGTTGAACAGCGGGTAGTAGCGCAGGCTGCTGGAGGGGCGGTGGTCGGGGATGATGCCGAGGTGAAAGCGGCCCTCCATGACGCCGCGCTCGATCGCATTGATGGGTTCTACATGGATCTGCAGGTGAACCCCGGGGGCCTGTTCATCAAACAGCGCCAGTGCGCGGTCGATGTGGCAGGCGGGGTTGGAGGCGGTCTTGTCGAAGATGGCGATCGCCAGCGAGCCGGTCAGGCGCTGATTGATGTCATTGACGTCGTGCTGGTAGTCCTCCAGCGCCGCCATCATTTTTTCCGCGGCGCTGTGGAACTGGGCGCCCTCGTCGGTGAGGGCGAAGCCACTGCGGCCGCGGCGACAGAGGGTGAAGCCGAGGCGGGTCTCCAGATCCTTGATGTGGCGCGAGATGGTGGAGCGGTTGATGTTCAACTCCAGTTCCGCGGCGGCGAAGCCGCCGCAGGCGACCACGGCGCGGAACACCCGCAGCAGGCGCAGGTCATTGTCGGTAACGGTGCCCAGCAGGGCTTTGCGGGACATGGCTGTGCCTCCGGTGCGAGCCACTCTAAAGTTTCATAATAATGAAAGTCAGTGGCGATAGATAATGATTTATGCAACCTTGTCCCGGGCCTAGAATGCGCCCATTCATTCTCAGGAAGAGTGCCATGACCCATATGCCTGCCAGCCAGAAACTGACCCGGGAGCAGCTGGAATCCCACTGGATGCCCTACACCGGCAACCGCCAGTTCAAGCGCGACCCGCGCATGATTGTGGCGGCCGATGGCGTGTATTTCATTGACGATGACGGCCGCCGGATTCTCGATGGCCTTTCCGGGCTCTGGTGCTGTGGCGCCGGCCACAACCGCCCCGAGATTGCCGAGGCGGTGCAGCGTCAGTTGACCACGCTGGACTACGCCCCGGCTTTCCAGTACGGGCACCCCAAGTCCTTTGAGCTGGCCAACCGGATCAAGGCGCTGACCCCCGAGGGGCTGGACTATGTGTTCTTTACCAACTCCGGCTCCGAGTGCGCGGACACGGCGCTGAAAATGGCGCGAGCCTACTGGCGTCTCAAGGGCCAGCCCGCCAAGACGCGCCTGATCGGCCGCGCCAAGGGCTACCACGGGGTCAACTTTGGCGGCATTTCCGTCGGCGGTATCGGTCCCAACCGCAAACTGTTCGGGCAGGCGGTGGAGGCCGACCACCTGGCGCACACCCTGCTGCCGGAAAACGCCTTTACCCGCGGCATGCCGCGCCAGGGCTGGCAGCGCGCCGACGAGCTGCTGGAGCTGATTGCCCTGCACGACGCCAGCAACATCGCTGCGGTCATTGTCGAGCCGATGGCTGGCTCCGCCGGGGTGATTCCGCCGCCGGCGGGCTATCTGCAGCGGCTGCGGGATATCTGCACCGCCCACGACATCCTGCTGATCTTCGACGAGGTCATCACCGGCTTTGGTCGCTGCGGCGCCATGACCGGCGCCGATGCCTTCGGTGTGGTGCCGGACATCATGAACGTGGCCAAGCAGCTGACCAATGGCGCGATCCCCATGGGCGCGGTCATTGCCAAAGCCGAGATCTACCAGACCTTCATGGCCCAGGGCGGGCCGGACTACATGCTGGAGTTCCCCCACGGCTATACCTACTCCGCGCACCCGGTGGCCTGTGCCGCGGGGATCGCCGCCCTCGATATCCTGCAGCAGGAGCAGCTGCCGGCCCGGGTTGCCGCGCTGGCACCGTATTTCGAGGATGCGCTGCACCAGCTCAAGGATGCACCGCACGTGGTGGATATCCGCAACTTCGGCTTTGCCGGCGCGCTGCAGCTGCGGCCCTACGAGGGCGAGCCTGCGCGCCGCCCCTTCGAGGTGGCCATGCGCATGTGGGAGAAAGGCTTCTACGTCCGCTACGGCGGCGACACCATCCAGCTGGGCCTGCCCTTCGTGATCGAGAAAGCCGAAATCGACAGCCTGCTGACAGCACTCGGAGAATCCCTGCGGGAGCTGGCATAATAGGGGCCCCTTTCGGTGGCCCCTGACTCTTGCCTGCTTCTGATCTCGCACAACTTGTCCTGACCGCACTCTCGGTCAGTGTTCCCACCTTTGGCTGGGTGGTGCTGGGCATGCTGCTGCGCCGGGCGGGCCTGCTGCAGCAGCGCCACATCGACGCCGTGTCGCGCTTCGCCTTCAATGCGGCGCTGCCGTTGTTGCTGTTCATCAGTGCCGCCGGGGTCGACTTTGCCGCCCTGGGCGGCGCGACCTACCTGCTGGCGGGCGTCATTGCCACGCTACTGACCCTGGTCTGCGGCTGGGTGTACGGGCGCTGGCGCGACTTTCCCCGTCCGACCCTCGGCCTATTCGTACAGGCCACTTTTCGCTCCAACCTCGCCATCGTCGGCTTCGCGCTCTGTCATGCGGCCTACGGTGAGGTTGGCCTGGGCCTGGCGGCGCTGCCGGTGGCATTGCTGACCGCGCTGTACAATGTACTGGCGGTGTGGGTTCTGCAGGTGACCCACGGCGGCAGTCGTACGGTGCTGGGGCTGCTGCGGGGGATGGCGGTCAATCCGCTGCTGCTGGGGATCGGCGCGGGAGTCGTTGTCGCGCTTGCGGACTGGCCCCTGCCGTCGTTCACGCCGCTGGTCAGCCAGGGTCTGTCGCAGTTTTTCCTGCCCCTGATGCTGGTCTGTATCGGCGGTGCCCTGCGCATCAGCGTGCTGCGCACCGCCGGCAGCGTGACCTGGGAGGCCACACTCTGGCGTCTACTGGTGGGGCCGCTGCTGGCGGTGCTGGTGGCGGTTGTCCTGGGCGTGGAACCAATGCAGCTCGGCGTGGTGTTCCTGCTGCTGAGCGCGCCGGTGGCCGCGGCCAGTTTTGTCATGGTGGTGGCGGCCCGGGGTGACGGCACCATGGCGGCCAATATCGTGGTGCTGACCACGCTCATGTCCATTGTCACGGTCACGCTCGGCTTCGCCCTGCTGATTCTCGTGGGGCTGGCCGCCGCGCCAGTCTGATGGCGCCCGCTTATCGGGTACAATCGGTATTTTGCAGGGAGGTTGGCAGGTGACAACAGGAACCAGACCGCTTGAGGGTTTGCGGGTTATCGAGCTGGGTCAGCTGCTGGCGGGGCCGTTTACCGGCACCATCCTGGCGTATTTTGGCGCCGAGGTCATCAAGGTGGAACCTCCCGGCGGCGACCCGATTCGCGGCTGGCGCATTGTCCAGGACGGCACTTCGCTCTGGTACCGCAGCCTGGGCCGCAACAAGAAGAGCGTCACCCTGGACCTCAAGAGTGAGCGCGGCCGCGAGCTGGTGTTGCAGCTGCTGGACAGCGCCGATGTGCTGGTGGAGAACTTTCGCCCCGGTGCCATGGAGGAGTGGGGCCTGGGCCCGGAGGTGGTCAAGGCGCGCAACCCGCGGCTGGTGTATGCGCGGATTTCCGGCTACGGCCAGACCGGCCCCTATGCCAACAAGCCCGGCTATGCCTCGGTCACGGAAGGTTTTGGTGGCTTTCGCTACATCAACGGTGAACCCGGCCATGCCCCGGTGCGTCCCAACATCAGTCTCGGCGACACGGTTGCAGCCCTGCACGCGGCCCTGGGCATTACCCTGGCGCTGCTGCAGCGCGGCAAGACGGAGGGCGGTGCAGGCCAGGTGGTGGACGTGGCCCTGTACGAGTCCATCTTCAACCTGCTGGAGGGCATTGTGCCCGAGTACGACGGCGCCGGCGTGATCCGCGAGCCCTCGGGCACCACGGTGACCGGCATTGTGCCGACCAATACCTATCGTTGCGACGACGGCAAGTACGTGGTCATCGGCGGCAACGGCGACTCCATTTTCAAGCGCCTGATGACGGCGGCGGGGCGTTCGGACATGGCTGCGGACCCGGCGCTTGCCGACAACGCCGGCCGCGTGCGTCACCAGCACGAGATCGACAAGGCCCTGAATCTCTGGTGTGGCCAGCACTCCTCCGAGCACATCATCTTTGTTCTCGAGCAGGCGGGAGTGCCGGTGGGGCCCATCTACAGCGTGGCCGACATGCTGCAGGATCCCCAGTATCAGGCCCGCGGCATGTTCGAGCAGGTGGAAATCGACGGCAAGCCGCTGCAGATACCGGCCATCCTGCCGCGGCTGGCGGATACCCCCGGGCGCACGGACTGGCCCGGCGGAGCGCTGGGCAGCCACAACCGGGAAGTATTGCAGGGGCTGCTGGGGCTGGACGAGGAGGAACTGGCGCAGCTGGCGGCACAGGGCATCATCGGCCCGGCCGGTGACCCGGCCTGATGGATCCGCGACTGGAGGCACTGCTCTGGTGGGGCTCCGGCCTGTCGCTGCTGTGCCTGGTGGCAACAGTGGTCGGCGTGCCCTGGGTGGTGAGCCGTCTGCCCAGTGATTATTTCAATCAGCCCACCCGCTCGGTCTGGCGCAATTACGCGGATTTTCCGCGCTCGGTGCTGTTGCTGGGTGCGCTCAAGAACCTGGTCGGGGTGCTGCTGGTCTTGCTCGGCGTGATCATGCTGTTCACACCGGGGCAGGGGCTGCTGACCCTTCTGGTGGGGCTGCTGCTGATGAACTTTCCCGGCAAGTACCGGTTCGAGCGCTGGCTGGTACGGCGCCGTGGGGTACTGAATGCGCTCAACTGGCTGCGTCGGCGCAGCGGGCGTCCTCCGCTTGATTCTCCCATCCCTGAGCACGATCACCCGCCAACGCCCCGGGATGACTGAACACCAGACTGCCATCCTCCAGTGACGCCGTGGGCAGGGTCTTGCGGTCGCTGACGTAATCCTGGGGATTCAACCAGGGATCCCGGTCGCCCTGTTTCGGCAGCAGGTGCATGACCCGCTGCAGGTAGCCGGCGCTGAAGCCTTCGATCCAGGGTCGCGCGGGCATGTCGTGCTCGTCGGCCCGCAGGGTCGGGGTCACCTGTTCCAGCCCTTTCCGGTCCATGTGGTTCAGCAGCCGGCAGACAAAGCGCGCGATCAGGTCCGCGCGCAGGGTCCAGGAGGCGTTGATGTAGCCGAAGGTATTGGCCATGTTGGGCACGCCGGAGTACATCATGCCGCGCCAGGTCCAGCACTGGCTGAAGTCCACTGCCTTGCCGTCAACCTCGAAGGCGATGTCGCCCATCACCACCAGTTCCAGCCCGGTGGCGGTGACGATAATGTCCGCGGGCAGTTCCGTGCCCGACTGCAGGCGGATGCCGCGCTCGGTGAACTCCGCGATGTGGTCCGTGACCACCTCGGCGCGGCCGCTGCGCAGGGCGGCGTAGAGGTCGCCGTCGGGCACCAGACACAGGCGCTGGTCCCAGGGCTGGTAGCTGGGCGTAAAGTGGCGCTCGAGGTCGAAGTCCGGCCCCAGCTCCTTGCGCAGCCTGCCCAGCAAGCGCTGCCGTACCCAGTCGGGTTGGCTGCGGCTCTTGCGGTACAGCCAGCGTTGCAGGCGCGAATTCTTCCAGCGAGTGATGGCATAGGCCCAGCGTTCCGGCAGCAACTTGCGCAGCAGGTTCGCCAGCCGGTCCCGGGCCGGCCGGGAAATCATGTACGTGGGTGAGCGCTGCAGCATGGTGACCGTTGCCGCCTTTTCCGCCAGCGCCGGTACCAGGGTCATGGCGGTGGCGCCGGAGCCGATGATCACCACGCGCTGGTCGCGGTAATCGAGGTCCCCGGGCCAGTGCTGCGGGCGCACGACAGGGCCCTGGAAGCGCTCCTGGCCGGGGAAGACGGGGTCGTGACCGTGCGCGTAGTTGAAGTAGCCGGCGCAGATGAGCAGGAACTGGCAACTGAAAGTCTCGCGCCGTTCCTGGCCGTCACTGACAACGGCGACCTCCAGCTCCCAGCGCGCCTGCTCACTGCTGAAGCGCGCCCGCTCGACCCGGTGCTGGAAGCGGATTTTCCCTTCCACGCCGTGTTCGCGGGCGGTTTCCTCGATGTAGTCGAGAATCGCCGGCCCGTCGGCGATGGCCCTGGGATTGCGCCAGGGCTTGAAGTCGTAGCCCAGGGTATGCATGTCGCTGTCCGAGCGAATCCCCGGATAGCGGAACAGATCCCAGGTGCCACCCATGGCGGCGCGGCTTTCCAGCAGCGCCACGTGCTTGCCCGGGCACTGCTGCTGCAGGTGTACCGCGGCGCCGATGCCGGAGAGTCCGGCACCGACGACAATAACGTCGAAATGCCGCTCCGGCGTCAACGCCCCGGCTTCGCGGGCAGTCATCTCAGGCCCGGCCGAGTATGGACCGGGCCACCAGCTCGCGCATGATTTCCGAGGAGCCGCCGTAGATGCGCTGGACCCGGGCATCGGTGTAGAAGCGCGAGATCGGGTACTCCACCGTGTAGCCGTAGCCGCCAAACAGCTGCAGGCAGTCGTCGATGGTGTCGCATTGCATCTCGCAGGAGGCCAGCTTCAGCATCGCCGCCTTGTCCGCGGTCAGTTCGCCGCGGCTGTACTCGTCCGCGCACTGTTCGTAGAGAGCCCGATTGAGCGCGATCTCGGTGCGCACATCGGCGAGCTTGAAGCGGGTATTCTGGAAGCTGCCGATAGCCTGGCCGAAAGCCTTGCGCTCCAGCACGTACTCCACCGTCAGGTCGAGCGCGCCCTCGGCGGCGGCTACCGCCTGGGCGGCGATGCCCAGGCGCTCCCGGGGCAGCTCTTCCATCATGATCACGAAGCCCTTGTTCTCCTGGCCCAGCAGCGCATTCGCCGGCAGGCGCATGTCCTGGAAGAAGAGCAGGGCGGTGTCGGAGGCGTGCTGGCCGATCTTCTCGATCTTCTTGCCGCGCTCGAAGCCGGGCAGGCTGGCGTCCACCAGGAACAGGGATGTGCCCTTGGCACCCTTGCCGGGGTCGGTGATGGCGGCGACGATCACCAGGTCCGCGTGCATGCCGTTGGTGATGAAAATCTTGGAACCGTTCAGCACCCACTCGTCGCCGTCGCGGACGGCATTGGTGCGGATGCCCTGGACGTCGGAGCCGGCGCCGGGCTCGGTCATTGCCAGGGCGCCGACGGCGTCACCGCTGACCATCTTTGGCAGCCACTGCTGCTTCTGCTCCTCGGTGCCATGACGCGCCAGGTAGGGGGCGACGATATTGGAGTGAATACCGAAGCCGGAGGCAAAGCCGCCGAAGCCCATCCGCGACAGCTCTTCGATCAGCATCAGGGTGACCTGGGGGGAGGTGCCCGCGCCACCGTAGGCTTCGTCCACATCCGCGCACAGCAGGCCGGCGGCACCCAGGGTGCGCCACAACTCCCTCGGCACCATGTGCTCTTCTTCCCACTGTTCATAGTGGGGGCTGATCTCGGCCTCGAAGGCGCGGCGCGCCATGTCTCGGAACAGGGTCATTTCTTCAGACTGCATGCGGGTCTCTCCAATGTCAGGTGCGGGCAATGATAACCCTATGGGGTGGTGGCCGACCACTCAGGCGGTGCTACACTAGCGGGCATCGATAACCAGTTGCTGGAGAGCACACATGCGCGAATACCTGCAGTTTTACATCAATGGCGAATGGGTTGACCCGGTCCGGCCCAACCCCCACGACGTGATCAACCCGGCCACCGAGGAAGTCTGTGCCCACATCTCGCTGGGCTCCGAGGAGGATGTGGACCGTGCGGTGGCCGCTGCCCGCACCGCGTTCGAGACCTGGGGCTACAGCAGCCGCGAGGAGCGGATTGCGGTGCTGGAATCCTGTGTCACCACCTACGAGAAGTACTACAACGACATCGCGGACGCGATCCGCGAGGAAATGGGCGCGCCCAAATCCCTGGCGGTCCAGGCCCAGGCCCACGCCGGCCTCGGCCATTTGCAGGAGGCGCTGCGGGTGCTGCGCGACTTCCCCTTCGAGGAAGACCTCGGCGAGCACCGCGTGGTCAAGGAGCCGATCGGTGTTTGCGGCCTCATCACCCCCTGGAACTGGCCGCTGAACCAGATCGGCTGCAAGGTGGCGCCGGCCCTGGCGACAGGCTGCACCATGATTCTCAAACCCTCCGAGGTCGCGCCCCTGTCCGGCTACCTGTTCGCCAAGGTCATGCACGAGGCCGGGGTGCCGGCGGGTGTGTTCAACCTGGTCAACGGCGACGGCCCGACCGTGGGCACGGCCCTGTCCAAGCACCCGGGTGTGGACATGATGTCCTTCACCGGCTCTACCCGCGCCGGCTCCCTGGTCGCCCAGAACGCGGCGCCGACGGTGAAGCGCGTGACCCAGGAACTGGGCGGCAAGTCCCCCAACATCATCCTCGACGACGCCGACCTGGAAAAGGCGGTGACCCGGGGCGTGCTGCACATGTACAACAACACCGGCCAGTCCTGCAACGCGCCCTCGCGCATGCTGGTACCCCGGGAGCGTCTCGCCGAGGCCGAGGCGATTGCGGCGAAGGTGACGGCAAAAGTGGTGATCGGCGACCCGGCGGATGACGCCACCACCATGGGCCCGGTGGTCTCGGAGCTGCAGTTCAACAAGATCCAGGCCCTGATCGAGAAGGGCATCGCCGAGGGTGCCAGGCTGGTCTGCGGCGGCCCCGGTCGCCCCGAGGGCATCGACAAGGGGTATTTTGTGCGCCCCACCGTGTTCTCCGAGGTCAACAACGACATGACCATCGCCCGCGAGGAAATCTTCGGGCCGGTACTGGTGATGATTCCCTACGACAGCGAGGACGAGGCCATCCGCATCGCCAACGACACGCCCTACGGCCTGGCGGGCTACATCCAGAGTGGCGATATGGAGCACGCGCGTCGGGTCGCTTCCCGCATCCGCGCCGGCAACGTACACATCAACGGTGCCAGCGGTGGCTACAATGTGCCCTTCGGCGGCTACAAGCAGTCCGGCAACGGTCGCGAGTGGGGCGCCCACGGCTTCACCGACTTCCTCGAGATCAAGGCCATCGAGGGCTACGGCACCTGATATGGCTGCCTTTATCCTCGCCATCGATCAGGGCACGACCGGTACCACGGTTGCCCTGATGGATGAAAAGGGTCAGCTCCGGACCAGCGTCAATATCGAATTCCCCCAGCACTACCCCAAGCCTGGCTGGGTGGAGCATGACGCCGGGGATATCTGGAACACGGTGCAGCGCGGCATTCGCGCCGTGCTGCGCAAGCGGCTGTGCAAGCCCGGGGATATCGCCGCCATCGGCATCACCAACCAGCGCGAGACCTCGCTGCTCTGGGATCGCGGCAGCGGCGAACCCCTGAACCGGGCCATCGTCTGGCAGTGTCGGCGCACCACCGAGTTTTGCGAAACCCTCAAGGCCGGCGGCCACGAGAAGCAGGTCAAGCGCAAGTCCGGCCTGGTGCTGGACCCGTATTTTTCCGCCAGCAAGTTCCGCTGGCTGCTGCAGAACACGCCCGGCATCGCCCGCAAGCTCAAGGCCGGGCAGGTGGCCGCGGGCACCATCGACAGCTACCTGATCTGGCAACTCAGCGGCGGTGCCGCGCATGTCAGTGATGTCTCCAACGCCTCGCGCACCTCGCTGATGAACCTCCGTCGGCTGAGCTGGGACAAGGAACTGATGGACCTGTTCGAGGTGCCGGAGGGGATCCTGCCCAACATAGTCTCCTCCAGCGCGGCACTGGCCCGCACCCGCGGTATCCCCGGCTTGCCCGACGGTATTCCCATTGCCGGCGTGGCCGGGGACCAGCAGGCGGCGCTGTTCGGCCAGGCCTGTTTTGCCCCAGGCGATGCCAAGTGCACCTTCGGCACCGGCTCCTTTATCCTCATGAACACTGGTTCCGAGCTGCTGCAGTCCCGCTCCGGCCTGCTCACCACGGCGGCCTGGCAGCTGGGCGAGGGCAAGCCGGTCTACGCCCTGGAGGGCGGTGCCTTCGTTTGCGGTGCGGCGGTGCAGTGGCTGCGGGACGGGCTGCAGATCATCAAGCGCTCCGCGGAGGTGGAGGCGCTGGCGCGCACCGTGGAGGACGCTGGCGGGGTGGAATTTGTGCCGGCGCTGACCGGCCTCGGTGCTCCGCACTGGGCGCCAGACGCCCGGGGAACCCTGAGCGGACTCACCCGCGGCACCCAGCGCGGACATATTGCCCGCGCTACCTTGGATGCCATGGCGCTGCAGAACGCGGATATCCTGCTGGCCATGGAGCGCGATCTCGGCAAGCGCATGCGGCCGCTGCGGGTCGACGGCGGTGCCGCCGCCAATAACCTGCTGATGCAGATCCAGGCCGATGTGCTGGGCCGCAAGCTGATACGGCCGCAGGTCATCGAGACCACGGTGGCCGGTGCCTGCTACCTGGCGGGGCTGGGGGTGGGGCTCTGGTCCGGCATGGGCGACATCCGCAAGATCTGGGCCGCGGACCAGGAATTCAGGGTGCAGCTGTCTGCCGGCGCGCGGCGTCAGCGGCAGGCATCCTGGCAGGCCGCATTGGCCCGCACCCTGCTCTGAACGCTGCCCGTGGCCGACATCCTCCCGTTTCGCAAGCCGTCCCTGCAGGAGAAACACAAGGGCAAGACCCTGTGCCGCCACGGTCACCACAAGTGGGAAGTGGACAAGGCCAAACAATTTGATGTGCAGCAGGGGCGACTGGTGACGGTGTATCGCTGCGCCCGTTGCGGCGAGAAGAAGGTCAAGGCGCACTAAATTCGACAGGAGATTGATTGATGACCAGAACACATGCCGGGATACTGGCCATTGCTGCTGTAGTTGCACTGGCGCTTGGATTGCTGACCTCGGGGGATGGCCAGCAAGCAGTGGCGGCGGCTGCCGGCACTTCGGCGCAGGCGTCCCCCGCGCCGGTGGCGGATCTGGTGATTCGCAACGCGCGAATCTACACCCAGAATCCACAACAGCCGGAGGCCGCGAGTGTCGCGATCCTGGATGGCGCAATCGTCGCCGTCGGCGATGACGCCGCAACCGCAGTGTTCGTCGGTGACCGCACCCGGGTAATCGACGCCGGGCAGGGCATGCTGCTGCCGGGACTGCACGACGCTCACGTGCACCCCCTGTCCTCGGGCGCCGCGCTGCTGGGCTGCTCCCTGAGTGATGCCATGACCGAAGCGGCAATCCTCGAAGGCCTGCAGGACTGCGCCGCCGATAGCGACGAGGGCTGGCTGGTGGGACTCGATTTCAACCTGGGACTGTTTCCCAACGGCAACCCGCACAAGGCATCGCTCGACGCGCTGTTTCCGGAGCGCCCGGTCTACCTCGCGGCAGCGGACGGTCACTCCGCCTGGGTAAATTCCCGCGCCCTGGAATTGGCCGGCATCACCGCGGACACGCCCAACCCGCCGCAAGGGGTGATCGAGCGCGACCCCGCCACCGGCGAGGCGACGGGTACGCTGCGGGAGACAGCCCAGGCACTGGTCAGCGATCTGTTGCCGGAGACGACCCCCGAAGATGATGTCGCCGCGCTGCGGGCGGCGCTGCAATTCATGCACAGCCTGGGTATCACCTCGTTTGTCGACGCCGCGGTTGGCGAGCAGCACTGGCGCGCCTATCGGTCGCTCGCAGAGGCCGGCGAGCTGCAGGCGCGGGTGCGGACTTCCCTGACTCACGGCACGTTCAGTCAACATCCCGGCGAGGCATTCGAGGCAGTGCTGGCGCGGCGGGGCGAGTATGCCAGCGCGCGCCTGAACACGGATGCGGTGAAGCTCTTTGTCGACGGTGTGCTGGAGGGCGAGACCGCGGCACTGGTGACCCCGTATCTGGGTGACCATCCGCACAGCGGTGAAATCAACTTCGACCCGGAGCAACTCAAGGACATCGTCACCCGCTTTGATGCCATGGGCCTGCAGGTGCATGTCCACGCCATCGGCGATCTCGGCGTGCGCACTGCGCTGGATGCCTTCGAGGCGGCACGTGCACGCAACGGCGAGCGCGATAACCGGCACCACATCGCGCACCTGCAGCTCGTGCACCCGGATGATTTTCCGCGCTTTGCCGAACTCAATGTCAGCACCACCTTCCAGGCACTGTGGGCGTATCCGGACAGCTATATCACCGACATCAATCTCCCGGCCGTTGGCGCGGAACGGGTAGAGCGCATGTATCCGGTTCGCAGCCTGCAACGCGCGGGCGCGCGCATCATCGGCGGCAGCGACTGGTCGGTGTCATCGGTCAATCCGCTGGATGCCATTGAGACCGCGCTGCGGCGGCAGGACCCCGACGACCTTGTGCAGGGTACTCTCAACGCGCGGGAAGCCGTCACCCTGGAGACCATGCTCGCGGCCTACACCCGCAACGCCGCCTGGGTCATGCACCAGGAGGACATTGTCGGCAGCGTTGAAGTAGGCAAGCGGGCTGACCTGGTGCTGCTGGATCGGGACCTCTACCGCATCCCGGTCGAAGACATCAACACCACGGCGGTGCGGATGACGCTGTTTGACGGCGAAGTAGTCTATCGGGCGAGGTAGTTGGTGCCTGGCTCTCCTGTTCCCCGGCAACGCCATGACCGCTGGGAGGAGCATACGGTCAACACCCTGCGGCGCCTCCAGAGATAAAGCGCACAGCCTGCACTAGCAGCCTGTCGGACTTACGCCTGACAGACGTCATTTGAAGTT
>TARA_R110002110_G_scaffold267783_1_pt1 | contig 19304 bp, 18 predicted proteins | sample TARA_R110002110 | Tara Oceans TARA_R110002110 (sample SAMEA4397330) | marine metagenome | biome: Polar Biome; feature: [SRF] surface water layer (ENVO:00010504); material: water (ENVO:00002006), including particulate matter (ENVO:01000060) such as... | depth 5 m
CGAACACTGCAAGCCGGCCGGAACACATGTATTTACTTTTCATAAAATGAAAGAGAAAAAAATGTCCATCACTATCATTTTTCTACTGCTTTTTATCAGCAGCTGTGGCTTGCTGGACGGCAAAACAAAGGAAGAAAAGACAGACGAGTATTTTAGGGCGGAATTAAATGGAAAAGCTGTTGAATTCGATGACCAGCTTGCTATTATAGGTTCGCCCACCACTTGTATATCAGAAGCACAAAAACATGCGTCAAATTCAGGGGAGTAGTTGGCAGCTTTGTGTAACAAACAGGTGACCGAATATCCAGATGATGATTACAGCGAACTCTTTGGAATAGTTAAATTCAAACCTATCAGGCGTTTGCGGATATTTGGGTTCGTCAGTGTCGCCCTATTAGAATAAGAAGCCTTTGGCAAATAGAAATATAACCTAAAAATCTACCCGGAACCGCACAAAAACCTGATCCAGGGTTTTCCAGCTTCCAAACGTTGTGGATGGTTTGCCGTAGATGAGGAAGGCACCTGTTTTAACCTTCAGATTATCAATGGCCTGGTAGGTTATTGCAGGGAAAAGCCCGTAGCCGTATCGGTCGGACAACCGGCCCCAATCGGCGATTTCCAGCGCGGCCCCCGCCTCTGCTTTCAGGTCATCTCTCCAAAAAGTCTGTTCGAGCCGCACAAACAGGTAGTCATTCAATTGCCCGCTGCCCCGTTCGGTGTCAAAGCCGTGCACCCACTGTCCGTTCACATACCATCCGCCCGGAAAGGTATAGTCGCCCCCGGCCGTAAACTTGACATAGGCCTGGTCGTCCAGCACTGTTGTGGTTGTTGATGCGTTGCCTATTACGGTCGTGGCTGTTATTTGCTCAGGCAATACCAGGGCCGCTTCCGCCCACAGCCCGATGCCGGAAAGTTCCCCGGCCAGATCGGCTCCGAATACCTGCATGCGGGGGAAGGCCATATCGAACGACTGGGGCCGGGTAGTATTGGGATTCAGTTCCATCCGGCTCAGGATCGGGAAATCATCGTAGCCGCTAAAATAGCTGAGCGAGTAATCCCATTTTTCCAGCAACAATCCGCTGAATTTAACCGCAACCATACTGTTTACGGGCGTTTGATCGGGCAGGCGCAGGCGATTGGGCAGGCCCGCTATTTCCTGCCCCAGAAAAAGGGACGCTCCCTCACGGGGCAGCAGTACAGGACTCAGGGAGGGCAGCCAGATTCCGGTCAGCTGAGAGTCTCCGAAATACCAGGTACCCTTAATGGCCCAGCTTGGCAGCTTGTCTGTAAACTCAATCAAATTGGAAAAATCATTGGGGTTGAGATTATCCGTTGGGTTCAGTTCGTCGGCGGTACCCCAGTTGATGCGTTGTTTGCCGATACGCAGGTCCAGCTTGTCAAATAAAAAGCCGTACACATCCAGATAGGCCTCCCACAAATTGTAATCGACCGGAAAAGTTTCGCCGCGTTCCTCCAGGTCATTCAGCGTGCGGGTGGTGGGGAAATCGTAGAAACGGATGTCAATACTGCTGAACAGGTAAAGCTGAGAGCCGATATAGGAGCTCGCCTCCAGGCGAAATTCGTTGTAAAAGTTGTCGATGTAGGTGCTGTCGCCTCCGGTAACGAAGCGCTTGTCCAGCTCCAAAAACCCGCTGAAGGAGGGTTGCGCAGCCAGGGAGACGGGCAGCAAAAGCAGTATTGTCAGTATTATTTTTTTCGTGCTACTCATAATAATAGTTATTGATTTGTTGCCAAATAGCATCATGATGTGTCAGGTATATTTGGTGATCTCCGTTGTCAATGGTCATAAAACGGCTGTTGCTGAAATGTGAAGCAAAAGCCCTGGCACGTTCGTAAGGTGCGGTACGGTCATGGTCACCGTGCACAAAAAGGATCTTTTTATGTTTTATAAGCGATTTTGACCTCTCCGTTATCTCCCCATTTAGCACAATCTGCTCCAGGCAACGGTCATAGCTTAACCACGTATGTTTTTTGGAATCGTAGAAGACATCCCGGGGAATATTCCCGGGGCGGAATAATTCAGTATAATAGACCGGATGAATCATGCAAAAATACTTTCCAAAACTGCTGACACTGATTTTTTCAAATAAAGATCCTGACTCCTGATATTGGGTTTTCATATCCGGCCTGCCCGAAAAAACCGGCAGTGATAAAAGCACCAGCCCTCCATACCAATCGGGATTTTTTGAAACCAGCGCCAGCGCCAGCAGGGTACCCATGGAGTGGCCGGCTACCAGGGTGCGGCCGTCGTTCAGCCCTTCTTTTACCACGATACGTTCTATGGCCGACAGGTGTTCATCCACACTATACTCCGATTTTGGTTTAGGTGAGTCTCCGAATCCTAATAAATCTATCAGGTATAAGGTGTACGCTGTGCCGGCCTTCGGTAATCCCCTGTCCCAGTAATTCAGGGTTCCGGCCAGGCCGTGCAGCATAATTATTTTCCTGGAGCCGGTTCCTGTAATTTTATAATTCAAATCTGTATGCCCGGGTTCATAGCCTGGTGCACCCAACACCTTGATATATTCGTACAGGCCAACTCCCATGACCCCCATAACGGCCACGGCAACCAGGTAAGCAGGCAGGGTTATGAAAAAGAATGAATCCATGGGGAAATTACTGAACCGGCCGTTTAAGATTGCGTTCGCTGAAAAAACTCTCCGATAGCCCCTGGTCGAAGGCAATATCCTCCAGTTCAAGACGGGTGCGGTGTTGGTCTCTCAGGTCTATCATTTCCATCGTACGGCCCATCCAGTAGCCTTCAATCTGCCGGACATCATCAACCAACAACTCTTTTACGGGAGCTGAGTCGTTATCTTCGAAATACTCCACTTTCCGAACCACATAGTTCGCAGTATCCACATATAGAATCAGCTTCCCGTAGCTGACTTCCGCGCCGGGCTTCGGACTCAGGGTAAGTATCCACCGGTCTTGCTGCCTATTAAGATCCCCGGCATTATAATCATCGGCATAGGTGCTTTGCGACATATCTTCGTAGCTGAAGTCGGTGCCCATGAAGTTTTCATTTTTAGCCGAAGAAGCAATCCGGCGCACTCTTCGGAAGGCGGGCAGGTAGAGGTAGAGGCGGTCGGACGCCACCCTGAGAAATCCCACCCCGCGCACGTCGGCCGGCTCAAGAAACCGCACCATGCGAAGCTCACTGCCTTTCTGGTTGATGCGCAGCGTGCGTTCCTTCTGGCTGCCGTTTGCATCGGTAATAATCATCTGCTCGTTTGCCGTCATATCAGCAAAGGCATTTTGTACGGAATCGACTTTAGCCAGAATGGCAGTTGCGTTTTGGGCTTTTACCGGTTGTAAAAAGGCCAGCCCTCCAAACAGGACAAACAAAAACAAGGTGAAGGCAAAGGGTTTGGTAAACATAGCGGTATTTTGGATTATATTTTGCTGGTGTTGCGATTTATAAATTATTAAGTGAGCAAGGTTTTTATTTTCGGTGCAGCCCGAATCTATGCTGCTGCTTGCTGTTCTATCAGGTTTTATTGTTTTATTAATCATCACGCCGGGTTTATTTGGTTAAGAGACTGTCAGGATTGATGTGCATGTTCGTCTTTTATTTTAGGTTCTTCGTTATGTTTGATAGACTCCGGTTCAAATCCGGCGAACCTGTTCAGCACGGCACCGCAGATCAACAAAATGACTACACCTGCCATTACAAAACCGATCTGCCAGACATGTTGAAAAATTCCCAGGGCAAAAATCAGGGCTGTTGAAGCTGCCGGGGAATGTTCGGTGCGCGTGGCAACCATTGCGGCGAGAGTCAGGCCGGTAGCAACAGCAGGAGAAGCGATATAAATCCAGAGGGAGCTTGCCGGAAGCTGAGAAGCCGAAGGTTGTAACAGGGCAAACACGTTAAGCTGGTGGCCGCCGCCCAGCTGCAGCACAAACACGTAAAATGTGGCCCATCCTATCAAAGCGCCCATCAGGTGGCTGAAAAAGGCGTTTCGGAACTGGCCCTGATGTTCATGCGGATGTGCAAACAACAGGTAGGCGGTAGCACCTAAAGAGGGAAACAACATGGGTTCCCGAAACAAAAAAGCAAGGCCGCCCACGATAACCATAGAGAGCAGGGCGTTGAGTGCGTCAATGATCAACATCCACCGCTGTCCGTGTCCCCATTTTTTGGGTGGCATCCAATGCATTTTCTTAAAAATATTATTCATAAAAGACCGCTTTTTCGGTTTCATCATTTTTTAGCTCCTTCCTTTTCAGGTTGCTTGGTATTGGCCTGCTTCTTTGCAAATACTTCGGCTTGAGCCACAGCAGCAGCACGGCCAGAAGCGTCAGGCTGAAAGTCGCACTCACGAACATGGTCAGCGAGGTCAATCCTCCAAACCGGCGGATGTGCTGCCCGCCGGCAAACAAGAGTACAAGAAATCCACTGCCGACCGCCAGGGCGTTGGTAACGATGGCCAGGCCGGTGGTACTGAGCGTGGTTTTCAAGGCTTTGAGCTTATCGCCGCAGGCGTTGAACTCCTCGCGGAAGCGTGAAATAAAGTGGATGTCGGTGTCGATGCCAAGGCCGATAATGATGGAGGCGATCATAGCGGTGAACGAATCCAGCCCGATGCCCAGGTAACCCATCACCGCAAAATTGATCAGAATAGTAAGCGTAATGGGAGCTACGCCGATAAAAGCGACAAGGCTGGAGCGAAAAATAATAGCCAGCAGGATAAGCACAAAAACCAGGGACAGAAGCAGGCTTTCGACCTGGGTAGGTGTCAGATTTTCTTCCATGCTTTTAAGTACGCTGGGCATGCCCGCCTGGTATATATTCCATCCGGCCTCGCGGTCGATGGCTGCCGTATAGTCGCCCAGCAGTTCAGGCGCCCGGGCGGCATCCACCAGTACCTGGTCTTCCGCAGCTCTCCAAAACAGGCCTTTTGCATATTTTCGTATCAGCGCCCGGTCAGCTGCCTGATTTATCAGCGGGTCAAGGCGGTTCAGCGCCGGCCCGATCATGGCTTCTCCCAGGCTTTCATCCATAATAGCCGCCAGGGAACCGGCCAGCCATTCGGCATCTTCGCCGGATACACCGGGATTGGCCTGTCGAATTTGTTCAGCTATTTGTTCGGCAGAGGGTGCACCCGCTTCATCCAGGCTCCGGGCAATTGCTGCGGCCGTCGTTTGGATACGGCCGGAAGATAATTCCAGTTCTGCCTGCGGGCTTTGCAGGTAATCGGCCAGCGAGCGGCGCACCTGGGTACGTGTCGCATCATTGACAGTAAACTCAAGTACCGATGCAACAATACGGTTCCGCTGTTCGTCCGTTGAAGTCACGTCGTAGCGCTGCAACAGCCATTCCAATTCCCGGGCCAGTTCGGCCTGCCGCAGCTGGTCAAGGCGGGCGCGGGCCTGTCCGGAAACCTGATTCAGGTTTACCACGGCCATTTTCGAGGGCAGGGTCTTCAGGTACGCATTTACGCTGTCCACCGAGGCAGCCAGGGTAGCAGTATGCCAGGTGCCCAGCTTAAAGTTCATCAGGCTCTCGTCTTCCTTGGGTCCGATCAGCTGCTCCATCTCATCTTCACCTTCTACCAGGAACCACAAGTTGGTAACGCCCTGCCGGGTCTCCGGAATCGCAAAACGGCCGTTCATTACCTCGTTCATTTCTCCGATGATATTGGCCATAGACTGCGGCTTGCTGACTTCAGTGACGGTCTGCAACTTACGCTCAACGGTACGCATGGCCGTAAGGACGGCCGGGTCTTTCAGATCGCCGCGAACAACGACCTGAAGGGGCAGTGAACCCCCGAATTTATTCCGCAGCAGCATTTCGGCGTGGTAGGCATCGCTGCCTTTGGCCAGGCAGAGGGTCCAGTCCACATCTTTTTTTATACGGGGAATGGCTATCAGCGAGGCCGCTACTACAACGGCTGTGGCCGAGATGAGTGTCCAGCGATGATTAAAGAGCCAGTCAGCAAAGCGGTCGGTACCGGGCACTTTGCCTCTGTTTTTAGCCGCTGCTGTTTTTGCTTCCACCCCCACCCCGAACGACAACAGCGCGGGAAGCAAGGTGAGAGTGACGACCAGCGCCAGCACCACGCCCAGGGCCGTAAGCAGGCCAAACTGGCGGATTACGGAAAAATCCGAAATGCTCAGCGAGGCAAAACCCACCATGGTGGTGATGGTGGTTAATATAATTGGCGTGCCCATATCCCGGAAGGTGAAACGGGCGGCTTTCTCCGGTGATTCTCCCAGTTGGCGGCGCTCATAAAACCGCTTCATCAGGTGGATGCCGTCGGCACTGCCCAGGGCAATAAGCACGACGGGCATGATCCCGGTCAGCAAATCGAATTGCAATCCCCACAGGCCCATAAATCCTGTAATCCACACCGTGCTGAACACTACCACCGTCAGCGGAAATACGACCCCGGTCCAGTGGCGCAGGCCCAGGTAGAGCACTACAATCAGCAGGAGAAGCATCAGCGGGATCAGCACCATCATATTTTCGCCGATTAACAGGGTCATGTTATAAATCAGGAACGGCATGCCGCCATAGTACAGTGTTGCACTGCCGGGGGCACCTTCTCCAAGCACCTGGTCGGAAGCCCCGCGTACGCGCAGGCTGGTGGCGAACTCGTTGCTGCCGTTGGCAAAGCGCAAAATGATTGCCGTTGTGGTTTCATCATTGGAAACCAGGTTGCCTTCGTAACGCTCCTTGTTCATTACATACTCTTCCAGCCGGGCCAGCACTTCCGGGTCTCCGGGAACTTCGCCCTTATTGAGCAGCTTGCCAACCTCCAGCCCCCAGTCGGTTTTCCTGAAATCGAGTACGTTCGTTAAACTGGTGACATACCGGATCCCTTCCACATCGCTGTAGGCCTCGGTCAGCCGGTTAATCAGCCCAAGGGTTTCAGAGGTAAAAATTTTATCCGATGTAATCAGCACGATACCGGTGGAGTTACTGCCATATACCTCCCCGATCCGGTTATATTCCTGTACCAGAGGGTCATCCTGGCTTAGATAGGTAGAAAAATCGGCGTTCAGGCTGATGGTCTGAATCGTTTTCCATCCCATAAAACCTGTGAGCAGCAGCGTTGCAGCAATCACCCACCATCGGAATTTTATTATAAAATCGGCAAGTTTTAGCATGGGTTTTTCATTAAGAGTTATGGTATCATATTCTTAAGTTTGTGTTAAAGTACATCAGGCTTCCTTAAAACAAGCTTAATTCAGTGTTTCAGTTTTGAAGAAAAATAGAGTTCGACCTGGACGGCGATATTTTTTTCATTTCTTCGTATGAAAATTGCCCGGTATAGATAAACAGTAAAACCTGAAGTGCAAAAATCCCGTAAATGGTTTGCGCAGCAGCGTTTTCGTCCACCTTTTCCGACAGTATTTTTCGTTGTTTAAAATGGGTTATCAGTTTTTCGGCCTGGTACAACAGCTGCAAATCCACTTTCACAAAGTCGGCCATCGCCTCCATATTTTCATCAACGTTTGTGGCAAAGGCTCCGATAATCTCTTTCCAAAGAGATTTTTCTATCTTGAAGTACGACTCAAGATATATGTCGATCAGTTTCATCAATGTAGCGGTTAGATCCATTTCCGGATTTTCGACCAATTCCCGGGTTTTAGCAGCCAACCTGTCTGGATCGCCCCCGAAACAGATCAAGAACACTTCTGCTTTCGATGTGAAATAATTGTAAAAAGTGCCCACCCCGATTTCTGCTTTCTCTGCAATTTGTGCAATGGTGGCCATGTTGTATCCTTCGCTGTTAAAAATTTGCTTCGACGCCTTCAAAATCTGCTTTTCGGTGCGTTCTTTTTTTTTCTGTCGTAATCCCGGCATGGCAATGAGTGTCTGAATTTTTATGAACACATTCTTAAACGAATGAATTCATTTATGAATGTGTTCATAATTTATACAGTTCCTGATTTATATCCAAAATTTTTTTCTGTCTGTTAAAATCTGAGTTCGATTATTAAATAAGACTTAACAGGCTGGTATGAACCGGATCGCATTTGATGGCCTGCTTTTTGGGAAAGAACGGGTAAGCATTCCGGTGGAAAAACCCACGCTTGCTTATGTTTCGGGCGATGCCGGAAATCCGTGAATATCAGTAAATCCGTTCAATCCGCGGTTCAATACCCAGGGGAGTTGAACCAAGGATTAGCCGGATGAAGGGATTTCACGGATTGGGGCAACAGTAATGCCTTGTGCACAACCCCTGCATCAGCCCGGTTTGCTGACGGGCGGATTCCCCGTTCCCCATAGTTATAGTAATCAGATGATTGGATGGGCGAATTCTCCTTTAAGCTTGCTTTAAGGAACCCGGCTGTATATTTGTTCAGAACAAAATAAAAAGGAACCGAGGGTTGCATAATAAATGGAATTAATATTTAGGAATGAATAAAAAAGAAATCGTTACCCTGCTTTTTTGCCTGTTTCTGGTTATGATCGGCTATGGGCTGACCCTGCCGATTCTCCCCTTCCTGATAGAAAAATCAGCACAATCAAACGAGCTCTGGAACCTTTCCCCGGCTATCCATGTAGGATTGATGACCGGCATTTTTCCCTTAATGCAGTTTCTTGCGGCCCCTTTATGGGGGCGCTGGTCCGACCGAATAGGGCGCTCACCGATACTGGTTATGGGTATGAGTGGTTATGCCTTCTCGCTAATTCTGTTTGGATGGATTAATGATCTGGTTTTACTTTATATCCTCCGGGTTATTGGAGGCGTGTTTTCTGCTGCAGTATTGCCTACGGTAAATTCCTGGGTTACCGAAATGAGTTCCACAAAAAATAGAGGCAAGGTTTTGGCATGGACCGGTGGGGCTGCCAGTCTCGGGGTTATATTTGGTCCTGTTCTAAGTTCCTTCTTTATGAATGTAGACTGGTTCAATGGATGGGCATGGAAGTTGTTTACAGTAAATGCTTATACCGTTCCATTTCTGATTGCCGGCGTTTTTTCTTTGCTGGCCTTGACCACTGTATTACGATGGCTTCCGCAGCGGCAATCTTTCACTTATAATACTGTTTCACAAAGTGGAAAAATACCTACGCTAAGTGTTATAAAAATGGAAATGATCCCGGTTTTGATCTATGCCTTAATTGCTCAGGGAGCACTATCTACGTTTGAAAGCACCTTTGCTTTGCATGCACAACAGGTTCTATTTTATACCGTGTTGGAAATGGGATTTATTTTTATGGCCTGTGGGTTGGGTATGGGTATTAGTCAGGTCGGGCTTACAGGTTTTCTTATAGATAAATGGGGAGAGAAACGTCTGCTTCCTGTTGGGTATCTACTGGTTGGGCTTTCTCTGCTGCTGTTGATGGTCGTAAATACTTTTCTTTCCATTATAATTGTTGTGAGTATCCTTGCCTTGGGGATGGCTTTTATTACTCCTGGTCTGGCTTCGTTGATAAGTAAAATTAGTACTCAAAAAATAGGGGAGCGGATGGGATTGCTCGCTTCTGTAAGTAGTCTGGGACTTGCCGCCGGATCTTTTCTGGGAGCCGGATTGTATACGGTAAATATACATCTTCCTTACTTCTCATTTGCTCTTATAGTCTTAATCGTACCCGTGTATATGATATGGAGGTATTTGAAGCGAGAAATTAGTTTATAACTAAAGATATTAATTTTTAAGTTTGTGAGTGGTCTGTCAAGTACCCGGCACATGTAGAGCATTCAACTTCCCCGTTTGGCTAATAATCAACCGAGGTAAGGTTTCTAAATTATTAAAACTTTTTGAGCTGTAATAACCATTAACCAAAACATTAAAAGATAAATAATCATGAGAAAAATAATTCAAAAAATACATCACGAATTAGAGGCAGCCGACATCCAAATTAACGGCAGCCGGCCCTGGGATTTACAGATCAAGGACGATCGGCTTTTTGACAGGGTGGTAAGCAAGGGATCATTAGGGCTGGGTGAAGCCTATATGGAGAAGTGGTGGGAGGTCGAAGCACTCGACCAGTTTTTTACTAGGGTGCTGGAAGCAGAGCTTGAGAAAAAATTCACTCTTACTCCAACATTGGTGTTTGAATATGTTAAAGCAATGCTGAGCAATCAGCAACGCAAAGAAAAAGCCTATGAAATAGGCGAACACCATTACGATGTTGGAAATGACCTGTACAAGATAATGCTGGACAAACGCATGGTTTATACTTGCGGCTACTGGCAGCAGGCCGAAACACTGGATGAAGCCCAGAAAGCCAAGCTGGATCTGGTGTGCAAAAAAATAGATTTACAGCCCGGCCAGCGCGTGCTGGATATTGGCTGCGGATGGGGTAGTTTTGCCAAGTATGCGGCCGAAACCTACGGGGCAGAAGTGGTAGGTATCACGGTTTCCAAAGAACAGGTAGAACTTGCCAGAAAGCGGTGCAAAGGGCTACCGGTTGAAATACGGTTGCAGGATTATCGGGAAATTAATGAACCCTTCGACCATATTGTCTCACTGGGTATGATCGAACACGTTGGAAATAAGAACTACCGAACCTACATGCAGACGGTTCATCGGTGTTTAAAAGATGATGGAATTTTCCTCCTGCATACCATTGGCAGTAACATATCGGTATATACCACAGACGCCTGGATTGCAAAATACATCTTTCCCAATTCTCACCTTCCCTCTATTCGCCAGTTAGCATTGGCTACCGAGGGGCTCTTTGTGATGGAAGACTGGCAGAACTTTGGTGCGTATTACGACAAAACACTGATGGCTTGGTTCCAAAATTTTGATGCTGGATGGGACAAGGTGAAATCAAACTATTCCGAACAATTCTACCGCATGTGGAAGTATTATCTGCTCAGTTGTGCCGGTAGTTTCAGGGCACGTAAAAATCAACTTTGGCAAGTTGTTTTTTCTAAGCACGGAATACAAAGAGGTTTTGTCCCTCCACGTTACAAAATATAAAAATGAGTTGGGGTGTACTTTCTACTTTTTAATTTTATATCTGAATTTAAGTTTCTTTAGGGATACTCTTAGTATTTTTTTAATCAGTTATAAATTCTCTGGATGTATGTAGTCTAGGAATTATACCTATTACGTTATTTTCCGGATAATTATTTGCAACAGGAGCAGAAAGCTCGTATTCAATCCGCTTGATCTGTGTTAGTTGCGTTCTGTTTTTTGGATCACTGATTGCGCTGATTTGGAACGCTGATAAGGCTGATGAAACAGATAGTCACTGATGCGTGCGCAATTTACCCTAGTTCCACACGCTCTGCGGTGGAACTAAAACCGGTTGGACGAGCCGGAGTCGTCAAACCAAAACGCCCTCAGACTAATTCAGCTTTTCCATCTGTCGACTTCAGCTCGACTGATGGAACTGAACTACCTGACTTGCGTTACCAAGATTGTAATGGATGTAAAAGTCTCAGGCTTAATCCCAAAACCAATCCTGTGCATCGTGAAAATCCTTTGCAATCTTGGTCAAAAGCGGATTGAGAAATAGAATTTTACCCCGAATAATTCGGAGCAGAAAGCTCGTATTCAATCCGCCTGATCTGTGTTAGTTGCGTTCTGTTTTTTGGATCACTGATTGCGCTGATTTGGAACGCTGATAAGGCGGATGAAACAGATAGTCACTGATGCGTGCGCAATTTTTTCCTCCCAAGCAGGAGCTTGGGAGAGCGGGTAAGATAATACCTATAACCTTATTATGATGGCTCTTCCCATTACCAAAAGTAGTAGGAGTATAAACGGATATTCACTTACTGAAAACTATCTGTTTACGGCAGAAGCATTTAAAGATTACCTGAATCGTCTTACATCCGAGGGAAGAATTATAATTGTTACACATGGTAAAGTTGAATTGTACAGGCTGTTGGGACTGGCCCTAAAAGCTTTTGAGAAAAGGGGGATTTCCAACCGGTAGACCATGAACCATTTATAAGTGGTTTCCAAGTATAACATGCCTGCTTTGAGGGTTAAAAAAATCCCTTCGAGGGTAAAGATCTGTAGGAGAGCCACGCCACACTACACCAACTGGAATATGATCAACGTGACTATTTTATACCGTTCCAGAAGCAAGCCTCTTATTTATTGCCTATGCAGGGTGATTCAAATTCTATCTTTAAATGGAGGATGTTTGATCAAAATCGAAATAATCTTTCGGATGGAACTATGACTATGGAGGATTTTGCTAAAAAATTCCCTCTAAATATTTCTCCGGTTTATGATGAAAATCCTTTCTTTTATAATTTTGACAAGACGTTATCCTCTCCCTTTCGGCAACTATACGGGCTGCTTATACTGGGCGTGGGTATCGTGATATGGGTTATGTCGATCAAAGCGATGCCCGGGCAGGTGAAAACAGGGTTGGCTTCGCTTGTCGGATCTATTTTGACCATGATTGTCGGCATTGGATGGGGATTTACAGAGGCGGTTATTGCCGGAGGAGGTCTTTATTTGCTGGTTGCCCTTTGACTCTCAATTCAAAGAGCTTATTTTACCCACTGCAAAAAAGAAATGAAATGATGCGAAATCGGACGGGCTTTGTAAAGCATAAAGGTATAATTGCAGCCGTGTGTTCCGTATCTTGATAAAACCTGATAATATAATACGCTGTACTACTATGAAGTCGACTGCTAATCCCGAACAGTTTTGGAATCAAAAATATGCAACTGATTCCTTCATTTACGGCCAAAGACCCAATGCATTCTTTATAGAACAACTGGATTGCCTGCCATCCGGAATCCTGCTGTTGCCGGCAGAGGGCGAGGGGCGGAACGCAGTGTATGCCGCAAAAAAGGGCTGGAATACAGAGGCATTCGACATCAGCCCCAACGGCCGCCAAAAGGCACTTCAACTGGCCAAAAAGCATAACGTTTCCCTGCGATACAAGATCAGCGGATACAGGGAGTTTGAGATCATCACGGAGTCTTATGATGCCATCGGTCTCATTTATGCCCATATACATAAGGATATTCGTTGCGAAATGCACCAGAAACTGATTGGGGGATTAAAACCGGGCGGGACGCTTATTCTCGAAGCCTTTGCCAAAGAGCAGGTCCGCTATGAATCGGGAGGTCCCAAAGATGAGGCAATGCTGTACAGCCGGGAAGAACTCGCTGAAGATTTTAAGGCGCTCCACCTGCTTACGCTCGACAAATGCGAAACAACCCTTGATGAAGGTCTCCATCATCAAGGGCAGGCGGCGGTCATCCGGCTGGTGGGGCAAAAACAGGACACCCAAATACAAAAATAAGCCATCAATGCATCTTTTAAACAACAGCCACACCAAAGTAGTTACTCGCTGGCAGCTTTTCAGGCGTTACCGGGAGATCGTTCGTATCATGCTTCGCCACGGTTTCGGTTACTTAGTAGTTGAGTTCGGCCTACAGCGGTTTATACCCTTCCACAAGGGATGGCTTGGGCATTCTCGCAAAGAGCAGCCCTATTCCAGCGCCGAACATTTGCGCCTGCTGTTTGAAGAACTGGGCCCTACCTTCATTAAAATGGGGCAGATACTTTCTACCCGTCCTGACCTGCTGCCACCCGAGATGGCCATTGAGTTTACCAAACTTCAGGATACCGCCCCACCGGTAGCTTGGAACGACATTCAGGTCGTGCTCAACGAACACTTTTCGGGTGATTACGATACCGTGTTTACTGAGTTGGACTCCACACCCGAAGCCTCTGCTTCCATCGGGCAGGTACACAGGGGCATGCTTGCTGACGGGCAAGTAGTTGCTGTCAAGGTACAGCGTCCCGGCGTACAACAGCAGATCGCAGTCGATCTGGAGGTGCTGAGAGGTATTGCAGGGCGGGCTGCACAGAACCCGCAATTTGCCCCTTACGAGCCTGTTGCCATAGTAGAAGAATTTGCCCAAACCATCACACGCGAGCTTGACTACAGCCAGGAGGTCCGCAACATCGACCGGTATCGCAGGGGGCTCGATGCTAGGGAGCGTGTTCGGGTCCCTGATGTCTTTCATTCGCTTTCGGGCAATTGCGTGCTGGTGATGGAATATATAGATGGGATACGTATTGATGATATTGAACAGCTAAAAAAAATAAATGTAGATCCAAAAGAGCTAGCCGACCGTCTGGCGCGCCTGCTACTGGGTACTGCCTTCAGCAACGGGTTTTTCCATGCCGACCCTCATCCCGGTAATTTTCGTATTACCGAAGACGGAACAATGGTACTTCTGGATTTTGGCATGGTGGGATATTTGTCTTCCAGAGACCGTACGGTTTTGACCGAGCTGACCATGGCGATGGTGGAAGCCGACCCCGAACGTATGACCGACCGGCTGATTGATCTGGGCCTGAAAGTAAAGGGGCATAACATTGCACTGCTCGAAACAGAACTAGGGCGTTTTTTGAATAACTATTTCGATATTCCCCTCAGCCAAATACCGATGGGAGAAGTATTGACAAATCTCCTTGAATTGATCCGCAGCCTCCGGATGCGACTTCCAGCACAGATGGCTATTCTAACCAAAACCATTCTTATGGCCGAGGGCATCGGGACGCAGCTGGATCCTGATTTCCATCTTGTACCGGTAGCCCGGAAGTTTGTACGGCGAGCCATCATCAGGCGATTCCGGCCCGACAGCTCTGAATCGAGGTTACGTCTGGCTTCGCTGGATGCCTTAACATTAGCAGAACAGGCTCCGAAAGAGATTCGCCATTTTATGGGCCGGTTGAGACGGGGAGAAATGGATATGGATATTACCGTAAACGACAAACAGGTCATACGCGAGCTTAGACAACTGGGCAAAACCATAAAAGTTTCAGCGCTTACGCTCGCTTTGGTTATAGCGGTGGCTCTGCTAATGCTTATTTATCATCCTGAAGGATGGGAGCTGTGGATACGCTGGATCTTTGGCACCGGTCTGGTCGTAGCCTTGTTTCTTTTAGGGTATCTTTTATTTTCTTCCCTTCGTAACGGTACTGGGCGGGGCGAAGGGAAAGATTTATAACAGAAGGAGATAGCCGGCTACCCAAAGAGCAGGCAAGATGAACTTCACTACTCACAAATGTTTAGCAAATAACACAATGTCATTATTTATATTATTCCGAAAGTACACGGTCTTCGTTTTATTGTTGCTCCTGTCAGGGCTGGCATATGGAGCAACTAAGGATGCAACCGGCTATCTGCTTAACCCACTTCAAATTAGCTCTGAAGCCCGCCTGAGTGTATTAACCGTAGGACCGGGCAATCCACTTTATGCAATGTTCGGGCACACGGCCATCCGGCTGCAGGATCCGGTTTATCAAAAAGATATCGTGTACAATTATGGCACCTTTGATTTTGAGACCAGTTTCTTTGCATTGAAATTTCTCTACGGCAACCTGAACTATTTCCTTTCCAAATCTAGTTTCGAATTATTTGCTAAACAAAACCAAGCCCTCGGGCGGTTCATCGAAGAACAGGTTCTTAACCTGAGCCCGAAGGAAATTTATGCACTGGTAAAGGATATGGAAACCGAGCTGGTATCTGAAAACCGATATTATCGCTATGAATTTTTTAGCAATAACTGTACCACTAAAGTGCGCGATCTGTTGGCTCGTTACCGGTTGTTTACACCTTCTCAGGTTACAATCGCCACCCCCACCGATACAACATTCCGAGGGTTGCTTCGACCCTACCTACAGCGCCGCCCGTGGATTCGGTTTGGAATCAACCTTTTGTTGGGTGCCCCTGCCGACTATACCGCCGACAACTGGCAGCAAACCTATCTGCCATACATGTTTTATCAGTCTTTATCTGAAGCCGGATTGAATAATTCGGACAGACCGCTCGTTTCGGATACCCGGCTACTTATACCGGAAAGACCCTTCGTTGCAACGCCTTACTGGTTGTCGCCCGTTCCTGTATTTTGGATACTCCTCGTTTTTACCGCTTTGTTCACGCTTCTGGATTTTTTAAATAAAGCAGATGGAAAATGGTTGGATCGTCTTCTCTTTGGAACTGTAGGGCTGGTAGGGCTGATACTGTTGCCGGTATCGCTTTTATCACTTCACGAACCGCTGCAACCTAACTGGAATCTGCTTTGGGTACTGCCTACACATCTGTTCATTGTGGTCGGTGTAACACGTTGGCAACAAAAGCTATGGTTCAGATATTATCTATGGGCTGCCCTTGTGCTTCATGCAAGCCTGCTTGCAGGATGGTATTTCATACCTCAGCAACTCCCTGAACCAGTTGTTTTGTTGGTACTGGCACTTGTAATCCGGATTACATACCGGCTTTTTCAAAGTCAACAGATTCCTTTCAGGCAGGTTGTCGAATCTCAATTATAACAAAGCAAAAACTTCTTTATTAACCATCAGCCATGATGAAGAAACAAAATAAAAAGGAAGAAAGATCAAAAGAGATAAAGAAAACAGCACTTAATGGCTGGGCATTGCAGCAGTAATCATACTACTGTACCTTACTGGGTCACACACTTTTTGGGACAGTACCGGATACAATGCAACGCACCCTGTTATGGACAGGTCTTTTTGATGCCGAAGGCACCGAGGTGGTCGAAGTCTCAGGGTCGATGCTTTCCGAACAGGTCTACAATCTTGTGCTGAACACTCCGGAAGGTGAACAGCTCCGGTTTGAACAATTCAAAGGCAACGCACTTTTCATCAATATTTGGACTTTTTGGTGCCCCCTTGTATGGTCGAAATACCCACCATCCAGAAATTGTAGACGATGTCTCCAGAAATGATAACATCCGATTTCTGTTGATCTCTCTGGATGAAAACTAGGAAAAGACTGGAGAATTTAAGGAAGGTAAAGATTTTTCTATGCCTTATTATTTTCCCGTTTCAGGGCTGTCAAATACATTCCGGAGCCCGTACCTTCGCCCTACTTTTGTGATTTTCAAAGAGGAGCAGGTTGTCTATAAATAGGAGGCATCGCCGATTATAGCACTAAAAATCCCGTTTCTGGCTAACCGGACTATACAGGGAGTAATATAATTGAATCAAGGAAACTGCGCATTTCTATATATCTATATCGGAGTTAGAAAATAAAAAGGGAATGAGCAATCCCAACCGCAAGATTTTATACCACCAATAGGATAAACAATCCCATCACCACTACTCCACTGCCAAGCGCCAGCCGTACTCCTTCTTTGTGGTGTATATTCCAGTGAGCCAGACGGTTTAATGTGGGGCGCGATGAGGCAAGGACTAACAAAATAATTAATGGCAATACAAATATCAGATTGTAGAGAACCAGATAACTGTAGCCAATTAAAGCGGTCGGTTGTGCTGCCAGTAAACTTAATATGCCCAAGTATACCGCACCACTGCAAGGAATGGTACACAAACCGATTAGAAAGCCTCCCGCCAACAAGGCAGGCAGAGTGGCTTTTCTGGCCGCTTTTTTTGCCAGAGCACCAACATTACCCGGAGCCTGCAACCGTAAGCCCATTTCTGGCAAGAAATAATCTTTCAACATCCAAAGGCCAAACAGCGTCGCTAATAAGGCACTGATACGAGCCGGAAGATGCTGCTGGGTAAAAATATCTATCGATTTCAGCAAGCCAATACCCAGAGTAAGGTAGGTGATGAAAATAGCACTGATAAAAATGGCTCCCATTCCAATGATGCGAAGGCGCGCAGATTTTGGATCAGATTGCCCTGTCTGAAGGGTAGCGATTAGCGCAGTGATAAACAGCAACAGCACCGTAAAAGCGCATGGGTTAATGCCATCTAAAAAACCGGCCACCAGCACAGTTGGCAAAGTTATGACAGGTAGAAATTCCTTCATTTCGTTGGATGGCGCTTTGGGATGCCAGAACCCAGTCAAGGCTAACGCTCCTACGGCCACTACTCCAAGCAAAGTTAGAATTAATATTTTTTTTGCCGGCTTTTTCAATTTTTTATAACTAAGCTTCTACAATAAGCGTGCCCTGCATAGCCGGATTAGCCCGACCGCCACAGCATATATCGCAATAAAAGGTATAGGTACCGGATGTAGTTGGGATAAATGACACCATATTGGAGCTTTTTGGCTGAGCGATAACACTGACATTAAATTCATCTACTGCCCATTGATGCTGACCTCCGCCGTCGGTATGAAATTGATTGTCAAGACTGGTCAACCTGATTGTGATGGGCTCACCGGTTTTTACTTTTATAACCTGCTTGCTAAACCCACCCATAGTGGCGTCAATATCAATAACTCTGCCGGAGACAGGTTGTAACTTAGGCGAAGAAAAGGCCTGAATTAACAGGTAACTTGCTAAAACGAGCACGCCAATAACCAGTACAGAATAGGTATAAATTCGGCGTTTTCTTTTCTTTTCCTGATCTAAAAATTTTCTTGTTCGACGATTTTGTTTTTTTTTAACTTCTTTTTTACTCATGCTTTCCCTCCAGTTTCTTCGTTAGACTATAACAAATTAGGGTTATGATTGTCAATTAAGCTGATAAACCATTAGAAGCAATATAATTTAGCTTCTTACTTTGTTTACTATCGAGAACTCTCAAAAAATTGCCCCCCACGGTATGGATACCATTTTTAATGCGAGCCCTGCACTTCGTAAATCTGTTCCTGAATTTAAGCAATTCCTTTCGTAATCAGCGTAAAAAAGTTATCTAATGTTTTCAGACGCCTTTTTTAAAAAAGATTTTTCTAACTAAAGGTGAAAATTTACTTGAATCTACGGCTCCCAAGCTTAAATTAAACTTAAAGCCCACTGTTTATCATAATTCGGAGGAAAATAAAGCTACGCAATCTTTCAGGCAGAATGAAGAAAGGAGGTAGTTGAGTTACTCCGCTCCGCTATATATTTGTGTTTGCTTAGGGAGCGTTATCGAACATTGATGGGATTTACCGACACTCTTGAATGTAGGGCTCTCAGGTTGTCGGTCATTTTTTAGCAGCAGAGTTATCTATCTGCCTCTTCATGGTTCCATTCCTTTAGATTAAAAATAAGGGTATTGGTTGAAGATTTTGATGTCTAAGTTCTACATTCCGTATCCATTATAAATTAAAAAGAACGGGGTGAACTTTCGTTCCAACTAGGTGTATGACCTATTCGGCGTATTAGTCCCCGTTCTTTATTAACCCGTTGCAAGGACCATATAGAATACCAAATAGTGCTTTACTAAAGGTGTTAGTCAACGCAACTTTTAACCAAACAAAGTTATGAAAATAAAAGAAATTATTGGCATTGATGTGAGTAAAAAAACCATAGATGTTGTGATTCACACCGAGCAACTCCATCGCAGATTTGCCAACAACAGCTCTAAAGACATTAACGAGATGGTAGAGTGGGTAGGTAAAAACGTGGCGTGTACCAGCCATACTGGAATTGCAACAAAAAAGTAGACGGTGAGTTAAGACACTCATGCGG
>TARA_R110002110_G_scaffold9143_18_pt1 | contig 19283 bp, 21 predicted proteins | sample TARA_R110002110 | Tara Oceans TARA_R110002110 (sample SAMEA4397330) | marine metagenome | biome: Polar Biome; feature: [SRF] surface water layer (ENVO:00010504); material: water (ENVO:00002006), including particulate matter (ENVO:01000060) such as... | depth 5 m
TTCGACATACGAGAACGCAGAAGTATTACTGAATAGCCCAACATATGTTGTGTTTTGACCAACGACAACGCCAGTTACTGTATTGTTAGCAACCGTATCAATCACACCATTTGCTGTTGCGACACCATTATACCAAACATCAGAAGCACCAGTCGCTGTTATAGCACTAATCGTTTCTTCAACTCTTGTCTCTCGACCTCTTATTTTCTTGCCAGCAGTAAATGCACCAGATGTTACTTCGACATTCCAAGTATTAGCATCTGATGCTGATGTTGCAATTCCAACCGCACCCGCTGTTGTGATTGAAACAGCATCAATGGTTTCAGTCGCTTGAACTGAACCATTAGCATAATATAGTTCTATTTCTTCTGTTGCTAAAAATGTACCAAAAGCAGGCTCAAGTGTTAGGAACTCACCGATTGTTGAATTACCAGTAGTATTAGCAACAGTTAGATACCCATAAGCATATGCTGATAAGTATTGACCATTTGCTGCTGTTGTGAACTTCTTCATCTCAAGTTTTTCACCAACATGAGAAGAGAAAATACTAGAATCAACAACCTCTAAGGTAATAGTAGATTCTTCATCTACGATTTCATTAACAGACAATGATGTATTATCTGCTGTATCAATAGAGACTTGATTTGCAAAAGTGCCACTTGTAATCACAAGAGTTGCACTTGTATTTGCATCATCAGCGCTCAACGATGAGACTTTACTATTGGCAACAACCACATATTCTAGAACTGAAATCACTGCCCCATCACCAGGGTCTGAATCAAATACGATATGTGTAGAGTTCGTTGAGTATTCAGTGTTCGCTATGATTGTATTATTTGTGATGACAACAATGTCATTTGAGTCTGATACAGTAGACCTAAGAAATGCAGGACCGTTTGTCGAGTTTGCTGTATATGCTGTTGGATATACTTTGACACCCAAAACAAAATCATCAGCAACTGATGCTGAGTTGGCAGCAAGATTGTCAAAATATTCATCAGCAAAATCTTGAGCGCTGATTAGAGTAACAATCTCACGTTCCTGCTTTACAGTCTCAAACTGAATAAACTGATTTAATGTGTTCGAGTTATCAACAGCAATCATCGCTGTGGCGACACGAACGTCTGTATAGTCGTCTGAAGTATCGCCGTCATCTAAATCGTTAAGTGTGTAACCCGTGCCACCATCTACAAGTTCAAAATCAACTCGACCCGTAGCATCTTCAACGCCAGTGACACGAACTTTACCTTGTTTGCCTGTATCATCAAGCACATTGAACAAGTCGCCAACGGCGTTATTTCTACCACCATTCGTAACATTCATAGATGAAAGCGAACCAATAATCTTTGGTGCGTTTGCGAGAAGACCATCATCGCTGACCAACTCATCCGTTCTAAACGACCCCTTTATATTACTAATATAGAGAATGTCAATGATACGACCTTGAACTCTTTTCTTTACAAGACCTTCGACGAAAGCAGTGGCACCAGTTTGAGAACCTGTGATTTGATTCTCAACAAACCCAGCAGACCTTGCTGACTGTGTGACTTCAATGTATTTGGGAATCTTATACTTACTGTGTGAAGCACGAAGTATATCATCACCAGGATAGTATACTGATGCTTCTTCGTTGAACAACATACGAATTAAAAGTTCAGTTGCTTTTGGAGTGCCCTTTGAACGATAGTAGTCCATGATATGCTTGATAACAAATCGCTTGTCTACAGCCTTTGCATAAGGAAACTCTGAGAGATACTTCTCTTTGAAATGAACCAGAAAACTATCTAATGTCTCATCAATGTCCCTGTTCTGAAACATCGATCGACTGAGTGTGGTTGGAGACGTTGAAGTATTTTCCATAAACTCATAGTATGCCTTTGTAAAAGCAACTAGGTTTGGACCGTCTTCCCGATAAACAGCAGGAAATTGCTGTTCGATATACTCTGAGATAGTTTTCGATAGGTCATGCATTATTGAGTCGCAGCCTCTACTGTTACGCTAACATCAACGTCACGGATTGAGATAATCTTGCTTGCAGGACCAATAATATCTTGTGTTTCTGGTCTACCATAAATCTTGATGGCACTGCCAGAGAAAGAACTAACATTCAAATCACGAATGACTACACGTCCTGTTGCGTAATCTACAGTACCAACATTACCACTCAGCACTTTGAATCCATCAACCGTATTAGTGAGAACTTCTAAGACACCTTCGCCGTTGTCTTGTATATATGCTGTCTGAGTTCCATAAGAAAAACTGGAAGTTTTGACTGCGGGTTTATGACGATTGATATCTTCGCCAGCAGTCAAAGGATGATCTAAAATTAAAGAGTTTTCAAAGTCAGCAGTGATGCTTGAAGCAGAACTTACCACTGGAATAAAATCAACAATCATTCTAAGTTCTGTATCATTCGATATAATAGACGTATTTGTATCATCGATGACACGAGCAATTCGAGATTGTCTAGCATTCTTTTTAAAATCATTCAAGTAAGTCAGATTGTAAGATGTAATCGCATTTCTAACAAGCGAGTCTATTTCAGAATTAGTAGCATCTGAAGTTTTAGTATTGTAGTGTACTGTTGTGTCAAGAGCAACATAAAGAAATTCAGGAGACCTAATTACTGGGTCGATTGCGAGTGGCGTGCGTTCTTTTAAAAACTTTCTATACTTCTCTTTAGCACCGTCAGATACGCCATCACTATTTTGAATATCAACATGTACAATAACTTTACCATACTGTGGTGGATTTAGTTCTTCACCACCTTGTACTGATACTGCTTGAATTTCAGAGAACTTGCTTTTCAAAAGATTTTCATAATCAGATTCTGTGACTGCTCTATCTTGTATTTGAATAGATTTTGGAGCATAGAACTTGATTGAATCAAGCGTCTCTTCTTCAGCGCCACCAAAAGATGTTGATGTTGTTGTGACTGTCGCTGTGTAGCCTTGTATCGTGCCAGATGGTGAGAATGTAGTAGCACCGTTTGGTGTTGCACCATTTGCAATACGATAGATAACCTCTACGACTTCGCCTGTTTTTGGTTCTCTACCAAACACATCATTACCAAACTCTAGTTCGTAACGATTCAGTTCTGCTGGTTGTATATAGAACACATTATCACTTGAACCAACATCAAAGAGATTTGGTTTTGAAGCATATGCATTAACTTCAGCACTAGCAGCAGAGGAGGCATATACATTTACTACAATACTGTCGGTGTCAACTCTCTTGTTAGAGATAAGATATTTTGTGCTTGCTGTTACGTCATAATATTCTCTTTCGATTCTACCTTCGTGAAGAGAAACATCGCTGACAGAATATACGCCAGAATTTGGTGTGATAGTATATACTTGATCTGTGCTAAACGTGTATGACTTACCATCAACATTTGTGGTAAACTTTGTGTATTTCGGAATTGTGATGAATGCTGGGTTATCACCTGGCGTAAACGTCAGTGTAACTTTTGCGTTTGATGACCTGTATGACCTTGGTAGATAGTTCAACTCTTTTGCATGAGATACAACAGAATCTCTTAGCTGCGCTGAGTCAAGAAACATCTCACCAAGAGCCATATTCGTATAAAAACTATTCTGAAATGTATTGTATGCCAACACATCAAGAAGGACGGACATATTTGATCCGTCATAGTCATAGTCAGCAAATTGTGCTTGACCTTGAAGAAATGTTTTTAACTGACTCTTGATTTGATTGAAATCAAGTTCCGAGATAATAGTTCCTGCCATTTTATCTCACTCTTTCTAAAAGTAACTCTAATGTAACTGGTTCTTGTACGTTGACAACACGAAATACGATTGTGACTTGAACTTCGTGTTCTTGTGAAGTCTGAGCGATATACACATCAATAACATCAGCCCTTGGTTCATGTGTTGCAATAACATCCTTTATATGCTCTTGCATCGTTAAGAATGTTTGTGCTGTAATATTCTCAAACAGCATAGCACGAATGTTACCACCAAGATTTGGTTGGAACAATCGTTCGCCTTTATCAGTCAACATAAGATTACGAAGAGACTGTTTTACAGCATCAACATTCGTTTTGCGTAAGACTGTGCTACGAATTGGATGTTTATCCAAGTCCGTAAAGAAGTCCGAGTATACAACTCTTTGTGTTAATGGTGTTGCCATATGAAGCAATCTCCAGTTTTCTTTTTATTTATACTTATTATTCTGAGTATTCGTGGAATGTAAGTAATCTATCTAACCCATTTTTGTTTATTGAACCACTGGAAAGGTACAGTACAGGCCTTAGACTTTTTACTGATTTACCCCAAAGTTCTATTGGTATAAAGTGATTTGGGTCCATAATTCTACTTCTACCCCATGTACCATCAAGTTTATTGAACATATTATATCTTGCAAAATATTTTCTTGAAAGTCCAGTATAATATTTTTCAATGTTAGAGTAATTTGGGATTTTGAGATTGAAATTTTTCCAAACAAGTTGTGGTACGCCGTCAATAAATATGTTCATATCAATGGCGGCACCATGTTCATGCCAACTATCTTTTGCTGCCAGAGAATTTCCTGATGCTCTAAGTCGCCTTTGTCTCTCACTATCTCTCACACCGCTTATAATTTTTATGTCGAATTTCTTACCACCCACATCTTGATTTTCAAGAACAAGGTCTCTTACCGCTCTCGCAACTCTATCTCTTACGATTGGATGAAGCCCACTTATCCACTTAGCATTACCACCAGCAAACTCACTTTTACTGAAAAATTCTTCTGGGTAAATGCTATTTTCATGAATGTATTTGGCAGTTTTCCCAATTAAAACTTCTTTTCTGGGAATAGGTCTACCTCCGAGATTACTATCTAATACATCACCAGCAGCACCTGTAGTAAGGTCTGCTATTGTTTTGGGTGCTTTTTTAACTTTTCCCCCAACATTTTCTACCTTTTTATCAGTTTCTTCATCCCGATTTCTCTGTGCAGTAGAAACAGCCCTTGCTGTTGTTGCTCTTACTTCATCAGGGTTGGCATTTGGATTGTTTCTTGAAGTACTACTCACAATTGCCGCTGTCATGGCTTTTACGAATTTTTGATTTTCAGTAGAAATAACACCTTTCGCTTCGTCTAATTGTCCATTCAGAGCAGTTTGCACTCTCGCAAGTGATCGAATAGAAACTTCTGGCGCTGCTTCTGGGAGACCCTCAACACCATCTTGATAGTTTTTAATTTTAACTTCGTTTACCATTGCATTATGCTTTAAACAAGCCTCAATAGAGTCCTTGAAACCAATCAACTCTTCTTGCACATCCTCTAGAATTTTTTCAATGGAAGATTCAAATGCGTCTGCAATTGCCTTTGCTTCTGCTTCAATACCTTCGAAAAAACTAGTCAAATCGATTGATTCAATATCAGCTTGAATAGATAATGCTAATGCTTCCGCACTACTTACCAATGCTTCTACGTCAGTTGCTATTGCGGATATCACATCTTCAGCCGCTAATTCTATTTGATTGATAATATCATCAAATTTTAAATCTGCTAATTGTTCAAATTGTTCTTCAATGGATTTAACAACATCTTCTACGCTCTTTGCCAAGTCTTCCATATAGTCAGATATTGGCTGAAATATATTATCTAAGTCTATTTCATTGCCTATGTCAGTAACAAGATTTTCTAATGCTAACAGAGCATCGCAACCACCATTCAACGATGCATTGAATCCCATCACACTGCTTTGAAAATTAGTCAAAGATTCAATATCAAGCCCAAAAGTTTCTACTGAAAACGTATCTGGGCTGATGCCTGATTGAAACAGAATAGCAGATATATCTTGAGGAGATGCCTTTGTTAATGAATCAGATAGTACAGATAGATTACTTGCTTCATTAACAGGAAGATTCTCTATCGTAGTTAGCATTTTTTCCTTTAGAATAGACGTTTGATCTAAAGGAAATGCAAATGAAGCTATAATAGAGTTAAGTTCATCTACAGCAGAAAAGTTGCCAATACCTAAATTATCAACAAGCTCATCTGTTTCAAAAAATTCCATATCTTCTGAAATTAAACCGTTTGACATATCTTATGCTCCTTCATCAACATCAGAATGACCCGTGTCCGGTGGGTCAATAATTGATGGATACGACACTTCATCATATACAGTTTCGAATGGGAACTTTCTGTCAATAGGCTTACCAAGATTTGTTCGTATCGTATCTTTAGAATGCTGTGCTTTACCAGATGGGCTAGTAAAGTCTGTTAGTGTGCCTCTCACATATACTTGATAGCCTGGATCAACTTCAACTGCTCCACTCGTATTCAAATCAATCTTAGCATTCTCACCAGACGACTCAATAGCGATGTCGCCCGTTGCTTTAATATTTGTTTTACCGGCAGTATTGAAATATGTGTTACCACCATTTTCAATTCTCACATCTGTATTTGCATATGCAGAAATAAAGCCTGTGTTGGCGTAGATATGAATGTTACCCACTTCTGATTGCGAAACGATGTGCTGTCTAGTAAATAGATTATAACTATCCAAATACGCTTCTTGTCTGATAGACGAACTCTTCTGTGAGAAAATATCACCGGAGTTCATATAGATGCCACCACCAACATTCAATCTATAATCGCCATGCACATTTGTTGTCATCGTACCATCAACTGTTAAGTTACAATCAGATTCGACTTTGATATTAGACGTGCCTCTGATAGTAACATCAGACGCACCCTTTATCAATACTTTGCCATTTCTCTCAACGATTGTTACACCATCACCAACAATCTTGTTTGTTTGTGTGCCAGTGGGTCCAACTTCAAGGTATGTGCCTTTTCTATGTCGAATATTTATTCTTTCAGACGCTGGTGAGTCATCCATTTCAAACACATGACCAGATTCTGTTTCTTGCACTTTATTATATGGATACTGAGCATTGTATGGTGGCTTGGGTTCAATACCTTCTTGTGTAACATGCTGAACAGCCAAATGAGTTTCTCCTGGCTCTTCACCTCTTGCAAGTCTATTCACATCTGGATTGTATGCATCATCAGGTTTAGGATATATATCACTCTTACCATTAAATCCTTGAGTAGAATTGGGAAATGTTGTAGGCATACCAGGCATCACACCAAGAAGCATTGGGTGTTGTGCATCATCACCATCAAGGAAAAATCCGAACACCCACGACCCTTCAATTGGTGGCTTATAGTTGAAATCGTATGAGCCAATAACAGGAATTGCCCAAGGCAACGTATCTGTAGGAACATCTTCTTTGCTATCTGGGTGAATATCAAAACAGCGAACACGAAGACGACCCATCTTTCTTGGGTCTCTACGGTCTTCTACGACGCCCATAAACCATAGTAAATTTCTGAAACCATTTTCAGCCATTATTCTTCAAACTCCGATGTCAATTCAGCAATTGTTGAAACCCCGGAATTATCTCCGAGAGCAAGGTCTTTGGATAATACCAATGTAGATTTATATGTTCTATCGACTGGAATATTATGACTGATAGAGTTAATCAACCAGTAACCCGAAAGACTTCCGTTAAATTTAGTTGTTTGCATTTCTTCAAAATTGAATATATTTAATTTGATAATGTCTCCGGCAAAGATATCATTTCGACCATATATCTCTATTTCAACTGTTAGCTGGGAATGATAGTAAATATTTGATATTCTTGGTGCAATTATTTTAGCGTAGTTTTGATTAGGTCTTTCATCATCTATAAAGACCATATGCGTTTTTGGTGTACCATCAGCTTTAAAAAAATCTTGTCTAAATTTATTAGTATGTGGAAATCTAACAGTTTTATCGGTATGAGTAAAATCTTGAACATTATCTTTGTAAGAGTATGGATTAAATATTAATTGCTTATTCAAAATATCAACTTCGACAACATCAGTTATCATTGCTCCAGAAGCCATTTCTTTCATAGTGTTTAATCTATTTGTTATTTTAAATGACAACACATTATTCATACTCTTGTCTCTGGTAGAAATATTATCTGCATGAATAGCGGGATCATATGTATATACGATTGCATTTCCTCTACCATCTTTTATCATTTGTTCATGCGTTTTCATTTTGAATTTTTCTCTTGTCTGGTAAAAGTAATAGCTAGAACTTTTATTGGTAGCAGAATACGACCTTCGAGTTAGAAAATTAATTGCTGCAATGGGATTAAGAGATGGAATAACAATCGTCTGCACACCATCAGTATCTTCAATCTCAATCTCATTATTTGAATTTGGAAACCTCGTTTCATCGATCAAATATTCATCAAATATCAGTTCAATCATCTCCTTGATTGTTTTATCTTGATAACTCTTTTGAACATTTCTACTCATATCTAACAGATGATGAGTGGAAACAAACTTTAACGTGTAATACATATAGTTTTGCTGTTTGCCAGGAACAGCATCGCTCACATTATAGACAAAAAATTCTTGCGATATTTCGTTTTCAAAAAAGTCAGTATAAGTAATATTGAACAATTCTTCACCGGCAATAGGGAAGTTATCAAGCAGCCCATTTGCTTCCAATATATTCATTTGACCCATCAACGCTGAACCATTGATTGATTCAGTGAATGATAGCTCTGAAATAAAATTTGCTATGTTAATTGGTTGTTGACTTTGGCGTTCTTTTGCAGTTTTATCATAATGAGATAAAGTAGCTAATTTGATATCGCAAAAACCAACGTCGAATTTATCTCTAGCCATTTAATAAACTTCTCAAATTTTCTAGGACTATTGGAGCATACGAAGTATTAACGAGAAGGATATTTCTCATATTTTCGTTCTCTTCCATTTCGTAATCAAAACGACGTACAGCAGTCCAATCACCAGCAACAAAATCACCATTGAATGTCTGCGCTCTTATATATGAGTCTGGGCTAATCAGCATCGTCTCATCATCAGTATTTTTCCAGTGAACGATGTTATCTGTTCTGGTTGTATCTTGTCCCCATACGATAGCATCAGTGCCTGTAGGAAGTGCTTGACTCGCATACTTCTTTCTAAAATATTCAGTGAAGTTCTCATAAGTCTTTGGCCATTGAGTGTATGGGTCAACAATGTCATTAGCAAAATAGACTAACCAACTCATAGCAGGATCATCATAGTAGAAGTCCGCAATGTCTTCTGCTTTCTCATCTTCCGATATCGTATAGCGAAGAAAAATGTATGGATCATCCTGCGATAGTCCATCCTTCAGAACTGTTTTAAGAGAGATGTTCTTTACAGACTTCTCAATCGTAAAACTGCCGTTAGCAAAAGCATATTGTGTCTGTGGATAATATCTAAAATATTTTGACATTAGCTATTCCCCTTTTCGGTATCATACATAATCTTCTCTTGTCCAAATTTGCATTTCCTGTAATGTTAATTCAATCTTGACAATTGCTGGGTCGCCACCCTCTAAGAAAGCAAGTTCTCCACCACCACCATAATCTACGTTGATATTTGATACCATACAAGGCTTCATAACTAATGTATTTACACCAGCAATTATTGGTAGACAAACATTAGGATATCCTAGAAACACTCTACCTGATGAACCCGCTATACTTTTGTAGTAAGGGAGAGAGTTTATTTTTAATTGTTTAATAATTGCATGTAGAGTGTCAGTTTCTCCTCTAGTTCTTGGCGCTAAAACCCAATTCCATGTATAGTTTTTTAGATTGACACCTTCAAAAGTTAATGCTGCGTATGGATTAAATGTTGCACCAAGTCCAACTTCAATACCTTGTTGCGCTCCCTGAAAGCCAACCGCCGTAAGAAATTGTTTCGCCATAGCTGCACCAGCAGAACTAGCAAATTCTCTAGTATTCAATGCCCCAAGTGTTTTTTTAATGTCTTCTGCTATACCATCAAGACTATTTCCTGAAAGAGTTTGAGCAGCCTGGGATGTAAAGTTGCCAGCTAATCCTAATTCTGTGCCGGCAACTTTCACATTTGTGCTATCTAACATTTGTTCTGGTAGAGGCAGATATAGCGAACCTGTTAGTTTAATTTCAGCATTCGGTCTTGTTCGAAGACCACCTCGTCCCCCAAGGTCTCTATCACCATAAGAATATTCTTTGAAAAGAAGTAGCGTGCCAATCTCGCTCAAGTCAGAAGGAAACTGCAAGCTTGCAGTCGTATCAATGTTCTTTCTAGAATTTTTAACTTCTTCTGGTGAGATAGGTACATTAGACATGATTGAACCTTTATAAATACTTATTTACACCTATTTATAACGAAAACAATATGGCATACCGAGGAAAATTCAGACCTTCAAACTCTCATAAATATAAGGGTGACCACACTAAGATTATTTATAGAAGTCTGTGGGAACTAAAGTTTATGAGAAAATGTGATGAGAACACTGGTATCGTTCAGTGGTCGTCAGAAGAAATAATTGTGCCTTATCGCAGTTTAATTGACGGTAAGAAGCATAGATATTTTCCAGACTTCTGGGTAAAAAAGCTAAATAGTGATGTAGTACTTGTTGAGATTAAACCAATGAATCAATCTGTGCCACCACAGAAGAAGTCTAAGGTGACAAAGCGATATCTCGAAGAAGTGAAGACGTGGGGCACGAACTTATCCAAGTGGCGTGCTGCCCAAGAATATTGTGATGATAGAGGTTGGACGTTTATGGTTCTAACCGAAAAAGGAGAGGCAAGAAGTTGGCGACAGTATTTGACGAACTCTTATTAAGAGGTGTGAAGAAGGGTCAAATCCCTGCTCGCACACAAAACGCACGAGAGTGGTATCGTGATGCCGCTAGAAGCACAGGTGCGCTTCAACCAGCAAAACTTGTAAAGTCTGACCCAGAACGTGGACGCTCACAGATTCGTGTGGGCGATATGTATCTATATCATTATGATCCAAAGTACAAGAAAACACTACCTTATTATGATAGATTTCCTCTTGTATTTCCTTTTAAGAAAGTTCCAAAAGGTTGGCTAGGCATCAATATGCACTATCTACCACTACCTCTTCGTGCAAAGTTAATGGATCATCTTTATGATTTAGCGTCAAATAAAAAATACGATGAAACAACAAGATTGCGTTTAAACTATGATGTGTTAAATGGAGCAGCGAAGTTTAGACTATTCAAGCCTACAATACATCGTTATTTGATTAGCCGTGTAGAATCAAGAATGATTTACATAAACCCATCTGAATGGGACATTGCGTTGTTTCTACCTCTTGAGAGATTCTACGAGAACGGATCACGAATTAAAAAGGGTCAAGTCTACGGGGACTCCAGACAAATGATTAAAGGAAGCTAACAATGGCGTTTAACGTAGCAGATTTTAGAGCGCAAATATCAAACTCTAAGTTTGGTGGGCTAGCTCTATCTAATAAGTTCATTGTTCGAATCACACCACCTTCTAAAGTATTTACCGGAAAAGGCGATTCTTTCCCTACCATGGAGCAGTTGACTTTCTTCTGTAGCACTGCAAATTTGCCCGGTAAAACTATCAACACTGTTGATTATAAACCTTATGCATATGGTCAAGTGAATAAGATGCCACTCTCCCGCTCGAACGATTCGCTAACAACAACATTTTTTGGTGATTCAAATTATCTGATAATGGGTTTCTTTCAGCGATGGTTAAACTACATCGTACAAGATGGCGGTGAAGTTTGGGATAATAGAGCATCCAGAGAGATTGCTTATAAAGAAGACTATGTTTCTTATGTAGAGATTATTGGGTATGATCAAGACAGCCAAGAAAAAGTAACTTATACTTTGTTTGAAGCATTCCCAACACAGATTGGCGCAGTTCAAATGGGTTGGGAGCAAAACGATACTACGATTCAAATTCCTATTGAGTTTACATACGATGATATGATCATAACAAGAGAATCAGTTAATGCTTCTGACTTTACGAAGACAAGAACACCAGTAGGATTATTCACTCGAATTGCACAAGCAGCGTCTATTGTTGGTGTAATAAATACAATTAACAGACCTCGAAATATACAAGATTTGATTAATCAAGGAACAACAATCCGAACTCTAGGAAGAGGACTCGGAGTATTTTAATGGAGTGATTTAAACTATGGCATTACCTAAAATTGATACCCCTATCTTTACACTAAAGCTACCATCATCGAAGGGGAAAAAGAACATTAAGTTCAGACCATTCACAGTGAAAGAAGAGAAAATTCTTCTAATGGCAGCACAAGGAGAAGGTGAAGAAGAAGCGTTAGATTCAATCAAGCAAGTTATTAACAACTGCTTACACACAGAAATCGACATTGATAATTTACCAACATATGACATTGAATATATCTTTGTGAATTTGAGGGCTAAGTCTGTAAATAATGTGATCGAATTAACACTAACAGATGATGAAGACGAACAAGTATATACGGTTCCCGTCAACATTGATGATATCGAAGTAGTGTTTAACAAAGACCATAAGTATGTTATTGAGTTGAATGATAGCATTTCAATTCAATTGAAAGACCCAAACTACAATATGGTGCAGAAACTTGCCTCTTATAAGCAAGATGATGAAGGTATGATGGAAATGGTTATCTCTAGCATCGATAAGGTACTCGTTGGTGAAGATGATGTTCTGTTGATGAAAGACCACACGAGAAAAGAACAAGAAGAGTTTGTAAATTCTTTGTCTTCTCAAAACATGCGTGATATTGAAAAGTTCTTGAATACACTTCCCAAACTCTCGCACACTATTGAATATGTGAGAGAAGATGGTACGAAGGTTGAAAAGATTATTGAAGGGATGCAAAGTTTTTTTACTTAATGATGATCCATAATAATATCTCTAATTATTATAAGGTCATCTTTTCCTTAGTCCAACATCATAAATATTCTATAACCGAAATTGAAAATTTGATACCATTCGAACGTGACTTATATGTTGAAATGCTTATTGATCATATTGAAGAACAAAATGCAAAACAACAACAAGGATAACGTCAAGTGTCTGAAGAAGAAACTAACACCGTCACCATTGACGCATCTGCTTTGCCTGGTGCTGATGCGAATGGTGACGGTCACGTCTCACAAGAAGAGATGGATATGTATCTTGAGTTCAAGCGTAAAGAGTTAGAAGACGCTGATGCTCGTAGAGATGCGATGAGGCAGATGACTTGGTTTGCTTTGTTTGGAATGCTTCTATATCCGTTTAGTATCTTCTTCACTTCGTTATTTGGCGTTGACAAAGCAGCAGTGATTATTGGTAACATTGCACCAACATACTTTGTAGCTATTTCTGCTCTTGTTGCTGCTTATTTTGGTGCGAATGCATACAGTGATAAGAAGGGTAGTAAACCACCTAGTAAACCATCAACACCTGTTAAGAAATAACTTACTTTAAACATCATTAGCGATAAAGCTATTATACACTGTTTGAAGAAAAAGTCAATAGGAAAATAGAAGAAAATGGCTGAAGCAACATTAAATGACGTAAGTAATGCGATTAAGGAAGACGGTGGTAAAGACCGTGAGCAATTAAGGGGTGATTCTCTTCGTCAATTTTTTCAAGCGAGAGCATCCAACAAATTTTTAAAATCATTAACTCAGGCTCAAATTGATTCTAATGAACAAACGAAGAAGCAATTTGAAAAGGAACAAGAGGCATTAAAAAAGGCATTAAAAACAAAAAATGACGATGACAAGTCTGTGGCCTACAATAAGTTTCAATTGGAAGAGATCAACAAACATTTAGCATTATTAACTCAGACTGAAGTTGCTTCTAATGAACAAATGAAGAAGCGATTTGAACAGGAGCAAGAGGCATTAAGAAGAGCAAATGCTAAAAAGACATTGGGTGAACCGGCCAATGATAATGACACCAGATTTCAGAGAATTATAACGAAGCTAATTGCTGGTGCTAAAGGTGTTATTAACGTACTTGACAAGATGAAAAAAGCACTTCCTGATAAAAAGACTGTTTTTGGCTTACTGTTTGGTGGTCTTGCTGCTGCCTTTGCCTTTTTCCCAGAATGGTCGAAAAGAAATTTAATTGATCCACTGATAGATGTTATTAATGTATTTCAAGGTAATGATGCAACAACCACATTGGGATCGGTTGTCAAAGCATTAAAAGGAAGTTTGGAGTGGATTTCCGAAAACATTTCTCCTACAGCAGCATGGGTTGTAGGTATAGCAGGTGCCGTTGTTGCATTAAAACCAATTACAACTTTTACAATGGTGCCTAAGGCCTTTGCAGCCCTTAAAGCTATTGGGGCATTTTTGACGATGCCTTGGATCGCTGGTGTTGTTGCTATTGGCGCTGCTATCCTTGGCGCTAAATTAGCATTGGATAAGTTAAGAGACTTATCCATTGAAAGTGAAACTGAACTTTCTAAAAAGTCTCTGAGAGACTATGAGAAGGCCACGGACCCTAAAGAAAGAGAAAGAATTGTAGAAGAGCAGATTGCGAGATTAAAAAGGAATCAGGACACAACATTAAAGGGTGTTTCAAGTATTGAAGACCCAATTAATGAAATACTAAAACTTAACAAGGATGCGGCGGAATCGGCTATCAAGCAGGCGCAGGCTGCTAAATTAGCCCTTGCGGTAGAAGGTGACACCCTTGGTGGCGAAGATGGTTCTATAAATAAACAAATAACTAAAGAAAATAATATAATAGCAAGGTCCATTAGAGATCAGGTTATTGCTATCACAGAAGGAAAAGCCCCAACTGATAAAGAGGGACTTGCTGAAATTTATGACATTTTGAAAAAATCTATCGAACTAAATGATGCAAAAGAAACTAAAGCAGTTATAAGAGGTATTAAAGGAGCGCTTCCTGACAGCTTCGGCAAGTTGTCAGGCGAACTCGCTCTTTTAAATAGTTTGATAAAGAGTGGAGAAGATTTGAGTCTTAAAGGGATGGAAAAGCTCGACCTTGCTTTAAAAGGGGAAAAGCCAAAGCCATTAAGCCCGGAAGAACTAAATCGTAGCCCGGAAGAACTAAATCGTAGCCCGGAAGAAGTATCAAATATTAAGACCGCACGGGCGCTCCTGGCTGAGATTAGGGGCGTTGTGCCACAGGATCAAAACCAAGCAAAAAAACTTGCCGCAAATGCTGAGGATAATGATAGGTCTAGAAACCAAACAAATCCTATTGTGCCTGTTGTTGCCAGTGACAGTCGTGACATGAGCGTTACAAATTATAACATTACAAATGTATTTGGTGGACGAACAGACCCACTTGAAGGATTGTACGGCGGTCCAAACCCAAGCAGTCAGTAACCAAATAAAAAAGGGGAGCTAAAAAGCTCCCCTTTCTCTTAGTCTTCAGCTAACTTCTTGAAGAACGATAAACTATCATCCTCCGCATCATCAACTGTATCCATCGCCCAAGACGGCGATGAATCTTCAGTCTTGCGTTCAGGAGCAGATGCTTCCTTGAACTGAGGCTTGAAGTCCATCACCGTCGGCTCGTCTTCCTGAGCGGTCGTTTTGGGTGCGTGTGAACCGCCATCAAGAGCGAGTACCCGATAGAGTTTAGTCTTCAGGTCAGTATAGCTCTTGAAGTTCTTAGGATCGACGAGTTCTTGTAGGGAGTGCTGCGACTTCCAGATACGTTCCAACTCATCATCATCAGTATGAAGAGGAGTAGCAGAAGCAAAATCGGAACGGTCATAGTTACGATATCCTTCTACATTACGAATCTTGAGATTGAAGTTTGCACCTTCCCAAAAGTCAAAAGGATTCACTGGAGTTTCATCTTCAAACTGAGGATTCATTGCTTCGTTCAGCTTGTCGAAAATCTTCTTGCCATACTGATAGAGAAAGACCTTGCCTTCGTTCTCAGGTTTAGCGGAATCCTTTACGATATAAACGTTAGAGTAATATTTCAGACGGCGCTTCTGCTTACGAGCAATCTCCTTATCAGAGTCAACACCAGAGTTCCAAAGTGTAGAGTTGTATTCAGACACTGGGTCTTCTTGACCGATTGATGTAAGGTTGTTCTCGATATACCAACCACCTGGACCTTGAAAGCCGTGGTTCCAGAGACGAACGAAAGGCATGTCTTCGCCGTCGGGTGCTGGTAGGAAGCGTAGTACAGCATAGCCATTACCAGCCTTATCGACCTGTGGCTTCCAGATACGGTCATCACCGTAGGTCCGCTTTGCTTCACTACCGTTCAACTTCTGAAGTTGAGCGTTTAGCTTATCAAAAGAGTTCTTTTGAGTCTTCAAGTTTGCGAATGCGTTCATTTGTATTTTCCTTGTATGTACAATTTATCCAAAACGGTCAAGTAATGTTTGCTTCATTGCTGACCTATCATATTGTAGAAACGGTTTATATTTACTACTCTTAGAGTATACAACCTCCCAGATGATTTGTAAAGCTATTTTTGAGTTCCAATGCTTAAAAATATCTAGAATGTCGTCGAGTATAATCAGCGATTCCAGTGAAAAACGTTTAGCGATAACTTCGTTTAACAATGGCGGGTGCTGACCATCTACCACTTTAAAGTTAGAGTCAAAATCTTCGTCTAATGTTCGTATCTCCTGTTTGAAGTGATATGTCAGTGATTGAATTTTCTTCGACCACTGCTTATATATATCGTCGCTTTCACTGTTTAGCAGGTCTCCAACCCATATCTTTTTGTCAGAGTTGACCATATTAGCAACGATATAATTCTTGTAATCGTTATGTTTTGATAACTTATAGAACTGAAACTTATCCTTTCGAATCTCGAACGACTGCGGAGAAGCATTTACCTTGCCGTTGTACTTGAAGTAGTCATACGACGAGGTGAAATGCCTCTGTAGTGCTAGATACGCAATGTATGTTTCATATGCGTCTCTGGTCGAGTATGTGTTCATACAGGCAGCTTGGCTGTTCTCTCCATTAGACGGAGGTCTTCAGCTTCGTCCTGAATGCGAGACTTGAGATTTGTATTTTTGCGAATGATATCACCTAGTGCTTCAATTTCGATATCATTCTTTTGAGCATAATCCAAGACAGCATCCATATAGTTGCTATCAGGCTGCTTTGCGAGTTTATGTACATAAGTCATAAAATCATCATATTGTAATGTTAGCGTCATGGCAATTGCTCCTTCAAATGTAAAATCCTATTTTCAAAGTAATCTATGATTGATGTTTCGTCATTATAAACAGTATCAACCTTGTTTAAACAAACCTTTAAAACCTCAACGTGACGTTGGAACACAGCAAGTTCTATAAGTTCAGCCGCATCAAGCATTTGGTATCTCCCTGTTTTAGATTACGTCAAGACGAGTTAGAGCCATCTCTTGTTCCAAGAGATGTTCGTATTCTTTCTCCGATATGATATAAGGGGATTGAGACATGAGCGATTGCACAGATTGATCTACAGAATCGTGAATGAAATCTTCTGCCTCATAGAAGTCTTCAAATTCTGTGACCTCTGGGTTTGGGTCAAGCGAGTCTACAGCAATTGTTACACGATATTTCATTCTACACACTCCTGAACGATGAAATCTGGATCGTCTTTAACAGCAATCATAACAAATTTCCTTATGAACGAATGCCGTGTTCTGCTGCCAACTCAGTTCCGTTGAACAGAGTGAAGCCATCCACATCGTTGATAGCAACCATCACTTCGAGGTCGATACCAGCTTTGGTACGAACGCTCTCAATGCGACCCCTACCAAGAGGAGTATCGATGAAGTTGCCTTCGGCACCCCAAAGGTCACTCATGAAGCTCTTCATCTCAGGAGAAATAGTCTTGGTCATCTGTCTTCCTTTCATTCTCACTATACTTAATATAGCAACTCTGAAGACAAATGTCAAGAGTTATTTTCACTTTTTTTAAAAAAATGGTGCCGCCACGAGGATTCGAACCCCGGACCTGAGGTTTACAAAACCCCTGCTCTACCACTGAGCTATAGCGGCGATTTTAATTGTAGCTTTTTTCTTAGAATGTGAAGTCTTGCAGAAATATCGTCAATCATTTCTACGAGGTCGCAATCGTGTTCATAGTATGGATATTCGTCATATACACTTTGATTTTTAGTGTGGTCTGCTGCCGTACTCATATATTCCCAATACGGCACACGACGTTCGTTATCACTCATAGTCTTGTCCTTGGTGTTATAGTTTCTTGATATTCATATGTGTTAGCATATCGTTTGCAAGGTCACGAAACCAAACGCTATCGTGACCTCGTGTCGTTTCAGCGGCTGTACCAATACGAATACCACTTGTTTCTACAAAGGAACGTGGATCGTTAGGCACACCATTCTTGTTCACTGTGATGCCCTTTGCTTCAAGCATATCTGCTGCATCACGACCAGAACGATTCGTCCCACTGAGATTTAGCAAAACGATGTGAGAGTCTGTGCCACCAGTCTGAACGTTTACGCCTCCGTTAGTGAATACATAACCCATCACTCTAGCGTTATGGACAACATCCTGACTATATAGTTTAAAGTCATCAGTGTTAGCTTCAATGAACGCTTGTGCTTTTGCAGCAATCATATTCATCAGAGGACCGCCCTGTGTGCCAGGGAATATAGCGCTATTTATTTGCTTTGTATAAGATGGATTGTTCCATAGAATGATGCCGCCTCTAGGACCACGAAGCGTCTTATGAGTTGTGCTTGATACTACATCAGCAAACTCACATGGGTTATCATAGACGCCACCTGCAATCAAGCCAGAGTAGTGAGCCATATCTACGAATAGATAAGCACCAACACTATCTGCAATCACACGCATTGCTTCCCAGTCGATTTGTCGAGGGTAAGCACTCGCACCAGCAACAAGCATCTTTGGTCTGAACTGACCAGCTTTATCAGACACCTCTTGGTAATCGATGAAGCCATTCTCGTCCACACCATAGGAATGTGCTTTGTATATTTTTCCTGAAGCAGTCATTGGCGCACCATGAGTTAGATGTCCGCCAGAAGCAAGGTCCATACCGAGGATCGTATCACCCGGTTTTAGGAATGCTTGATATACAGCCATGTTAGCATTAGCGCCAGAGTGCGGCTGTACGTTAGCATACTCACACCCATAGAGTTCTTTCAGTTGGTCAATCGCCAACTGCTCAATCGAATCCATATGCTCACAGCCGTTGTAATAACGCTTGCCTGGATAACCTTCCGCATACTTGTTTGTAAAGACGCTACCACAGAGTTGCATAACAGCATCACTAGCGAAGTTCTCACTAGCAATCAACTCAATCGTATCATTTTGTCTAGCAATCTCACTTGACAAAATTTGATTGACCCTATTGTCAATTACTGTATTGTGATACATTTCATCTCCATTATCTCTCATGAATTCCCAATGCGTCAATCGTTTTTCGTTCATTTTAATAGCAT
>TARA_R110002110_G_scaffold200956_4_pt1 | contig 19262 bp, 21 predicted proteins | sample TARA_R110002110 | Tara Oceans TARA_R110002110 (sample SAMEA4397330) | marine metagenome | biome: Polar Biome; feature: [SRF] surface water layer (ENVO:00010504); material: water (ENVO:00002006), including particulate matter (ENVO:01000060) such as... | depth 5 m
CAATTCTTCCTCGTCTGCACAGACAAAGTTAAACCCCTTTAAGACTGGAACAATGTCTGATTGTTCCAGTAGTGATTTTTGTAGAGCCATCATTACGGCCCCTAGTGCTTGATCTGATAATTTCATTTTATGTCCTTTTTTTTATACTAGTATGCTGCATTTCTTAATTTTGAGCGGCCCTTGCCGCTCTTAAATTCTTGTAATTCCTTGAAACAGCTATTAATCCCATCAACAATTGTAATAGAGGCTTCCCACCCAAGATTTTTTAATGGAGCGGTGTTGGCTCTTGTTAATAATACATCGCCTTTCCTTGGAGGCCTCTGGTCAAACTCTACATGGGGAAAATGCTTATGAACAATTTTAATCACTTCGTTTAAAGAAATGTTGTTTCCAGTGCCCACATCATAAACGGAGCCTCGAAAAACGTCTTCATGATTCATAGCAAAAATATTTGCCGACAAGACATCACTTACATGAACCATGTCTCTTCGCTGCGTGCCGTCACCGTTTAAAAACGGGTTCCTATCTTCTTTGATGTGTGCCATCCAGTTAGAAATAGCAGTTGCATAGGCAGTCTTTGCTTTTTGGTCTTCGGAATATACATTAAAATAACGAAGACAAACGGTGTCTAAACCATAAATTTTTGACCATAAGCGGCACTCCATTTCAGAATAAAGTTTTTGTAATGCGTATGGGCTAACCGGGCCGGCGCCGTCGCCAACGACTGAGGAGGAACTTGAGTAAATAACACGTTTTGCTCCTACTGCTTTTGCAAAATTAAGAACATTTGTAGTGGCTAAAATATTGTTTTTAGTCGTCTCTACAGGGTTTTCAACACTATAAAGAACCCTTGGGATACATGCCATGTGAAAAATGTATTCTGGTTTAAAATTATAGTATTTTGGGTGAAAAGACTTCTTGTCCAACCCGTGATTTAAATCGGAGTTTATATCATGGCCATCTTTTAAATCTATGCCAAGAGCTTCATGTCCTTGTTTTTTAAGTTGTTCATAAAGTCTTGAACCAATATATCCTTTATGTCCCGTAACTAAACATCTAGCCATTGTTTATCTGCTCGTTAATCCATTGGAAAGTTTTTTTCATTCCTTCCAAGAGTGTTTGTTCATAATCCCAGTTTAACTTTTCTCGTATCAAATGGTTATCGCTGTTTCTTCCTCTAACTCCGACTGGGCATCGAAAACCATACTTATCAAAAAACTCTTCTCCCTCGATGTTATTAATTGTAACACTCTTGCCAGAAATATTAATGGCCATTTGAGCAAAATCATTAATAGAAATCATTTCTTCAGAACCAATGTTTACAGGACCTTCAAATTCTTCGTTATCCATTAAACGGCGCGATGCGTCGATACACTCATCAATATACAAAAACGAACGAGTCTGTTTTCCATCTCCCCACACCTCAATTTCGCCACCATCTGGTGCGGCGCTGGCCTTACGACAAAATGCAGCGGGAGCTTTTTCTCTACCGCCGTCCCAAGTTCCCTCTGGCCCAAAAATATTGTGATAGCGTGCAATGCGGACCTTTATGCCGTGATTTCTCGCAAAGGCTAGCCATAATCTTTCGCTGAACACCTTCTCCCAACCATATTCTGAATCGGGTGCCGCGGGATATGCAGACTCTTCTGAACACTTTGGATTATCTGGGTCCATCTGATTATATTCGGGATAGGCACAAGCAGAAGAAGAATAAAATACCTTTTTTATACCCTTTTTTACACACTGATCAGCCATATTAAGATTAATCATGGCAGAGTTGTGCATGATATCGGCATCATTTTCACCGGTAAAAACAAAGAGTGCACCACCCATGTCGGCCGCAAATTGATATATCTCATCAATATCTTCCGTAACTACTTGATCACAAAGGTCCGGGTCGCGGAGATCACCAACAATAAATTCATCTGCTAATTCATAAGCGTCAAAAAATTCATGCTCATTTAAATCAACTCCTCGGACCCAATGCCCCTCTTTTTTTAACCTCATCATCATTGCGCCGCCAATAAAGCCGCCGGCTCCGCATACTAATATTCTCTTCATCTTACCAATCCTCCACATTCAAAGCTTTATCACAAATAAAAATATCATACATCGGCTTTTGAAATTTTAATTCATGGTATTTTACACCCCACTCTTTAAACTGTCTTTCAGTTGTTTCGCGCCAGTCAATGCCGGTGCCAGTTCCCCGAGCAGTCCAATAAATAATTGTGTTTCCTTTCTCATAAAGCTTGTTTGCTTTATGAATTTTTTCTTTTATTGGTTGTGCTTCAGAATAATTTCTGCTTTTTGGGGAAGTACAAATTGTTTCGTCAATGTCTATGTAATAGATCATTTATTTACCTCGCATAAATAATAGCCCTGATCTTTTGTTTCTCCATCCGTAAAAACAGTAGAAATGAACTTTGTTAGTTTAACACTAAAACCAGCCTGTGTCAATAAAATAATAAAATCTTTATGGCAATATTCTATGTAGTGAAAAATATTTTTAGGGGAACGGCACGTTTTTTCAACTATCGGAGTTGTAATAACCATCTTGGCGGCCGGCTTCATAAGCTTCTTTAAAGTTAACAAATAATTTGTTGCATCGGACTCAGGCATGTGTTCGATGGTCTCTATACTAAAAACTCTATCAATGCTGGATTGTTCGATTTCTTCTAATTTTTCAGTAAATGTGATGTTCTTACATCCGTAGAGGCTAGTTGCCCCCTCTATTGCCTGCTTAGAAATATCATAACCATATATTTTACTTGTAAAATTTGATAGGAGACTTGTCCCATACCCTGACCCGCACGCACAATCAAGCCATGTTTCACCGTTGCCCAACTGGCCCATTATTTCCAGACTTTTAAAATATCTTTCATAGTGTCTTTTGTGGGAATCAAAATCTATTTTTAAATCTTTTGGATAAAATCTCTCGTCTGCCTTCACTTATTCACCCTTTTTTATGAAATTTTCATAATCCTTCTTATAGTCAACATCTATCTTGTTTTTTATTGTATGGAATCCTGTTTTTTTATTCAAAAGTACATTGTTTAATTTTTTAATCTCTTTTGTGTGCATAATGATGATGTAATGGCACACTTCAAAGCACTTTGGATAATCCTGTCTTCTATAAAACGGATGCTTGATTAATTCCGACGCATAAATATCGTCTTTTTCCACCATGCACATGAAAGGGTGGGTCTTTATCTCTTTTTTACACAACATAGAATCTAAATTATGCTCATGAAAAAATTTTAAAGCGGCGTTTATTTCTTTATAAGTCCTTTCTGGATAAGTTGGATATAAAACAACCAATAAATCATCTTCCGCCACCAGACAGGCACCAACAACATCCAAAATAACAGCTTTCATCGATGTCTTGTCAGAAGCTAGCTCTTTTGGCCTTTTTCTTATTTGAACTTTCTTATCAGAGACGCTTTCGATGAGAGCTTCATCGTCTGTAGTTAAAATCACATCCTCGTGGTGTTCCTTTGGAATTGAATTAATTACAATCGGAACCAGAGTTCTGTTTTTATGAGGCATTCCTTTTGAACCCTCACGCGCTGGAATTATGAATTTTAAACCCACGTTATGACATCTCCAAGATTTTCTCTATTTGACGATTATCAATATATTCCCTAGCTTGCAAAAATTGATCCATCGACATGGCACCAAAATTAACAGGATCTCCATTTTTATTATTTAAGACCTTTGTGGCGTCATCTAATTCCAAAACATAATTGTGAAAGTTGTCGTCACAAATTGGCTCACCACGTTCGTTATACGATATATCAAAATGTTCTTTAAGTTGATCCTTTACAACGCGCCACATTGTTGTGCCGGGATAAGCAGTTGCAGTAAACATAGACTGATTTACTGCCAATTGATTTAGCTTATATTCGTCTGATCCGGGGGGCAACCCCTGCGGCCAAAAATCTTTTTGCCACAGAGTGAAAGCCACACTTGTTTTTAAGTGTTGCAATTCTTCGCCGGGATAAGCCATAATCCAAGTGCAATTCGGGTGAATGCCGGCGGATTTACAATTTTTGATTGCGTTGACCATTGTAGTAGGAAAATCATAAGTATTTCCATTAATTTTAGTTGGCGTGAAGCCATTCTTTAAAATAAAGCCCCCCTTTTGCATATTGGTTAGTGTGTGCTGGTCCGCAGATTCGGCGCCGAAGCCAATATAAACACACCCAGCTTTCGCCATATGAAAAGCTCGCTCATCTGCCTCGTCCATTCTGGTGTGTGTACCCCACCGTATTTGGTCCACGCCGTATTCCTTAAAAACTTTGGAAATTCTCTCAATTCTTTTCCTGCTAACTGCGAAGTTATCATCTGGAAATCCAATAAAATCCAAATCATACTTATTCACATACCCTAAAATTTGTTGTGCTATATGCTCCAGAGAGCGCATTCCATAGTTTTTTTCGCCCTGTGCCCCTCTATAACAAAAAGCACACGAATACGGGCATCCTCGGCTGCTTACAGTGGTTAAACTACGCTTCATTGTGAATGGCGTTGCAGAACTATTATTGGCTGCAAGGCCCCATACCGGGACTTTAATATAATCCTCTAGAAGATTATGCCCATAAGGATCCGACTCTAGTAAATCCCATGCCGGATACGCGATTAAATCTAAATTTTTTGGCCTGTTTCCCTCATAAACAAATCGGTGAGTGGAGGAATAATCTCCCATGTAATATTTGCTAATTTCAGAACTTTTGACGCCCTGATGCCACCCATATTTTTTAATTGTAATGGCGTCTTTGGCAATTACGAGAATAACATCGTCCCCCTCTGATCTGCCAATAGCATTTAATTCTGGGATCCAGTTAAATAAGCCCGTGTTGATTTCAGTGGCCAAACCGCCACCAGTCACTAAAAAACAATCTGGCTGGTGTTTTTTTACGATCTTGGCCATATTTTCTTGCCACCTCAAAGTAGTAATTTTACCAGAGAAGGCAATCAAGTCTTGGTCTCCATGATTCTGTAAGTGTTGGACAAACATCTCCTCTGCTTCTTCAAGAGTCATGTGCCTCCCGCAAGGCAAATTTCGACGCTTAGATTCTTCATCCTCAATTCTGTATCCATTAAGATCAATAATGTGTGGTTTTGCGCCATAGCCTCGTAAAATGGCAGCTAAAATAGCGGGGCCTTCCGGGGGGACGTTTGGTCTTGCGGATTCGCGGAGGGGCATGTTAATAAAAGTGACGTTTAGTCCGTGAAGTTCATTCCTAGAAAATTCTTTAACAAAAATACTAGGATCAAGGGGGACCACTTTTGTGGTATCTCCCATTTTTATCACTTTAGACCAGCGATCAGTTTTAGGTAAAGATATTTCGTCGGACATACATTTATTATAACGCTTTTTAAAAATAAATTAAGACAAAATAATGACATATTCTATTTCCTTAAACCGCTTCTCTTTGATATTTCACCAGCGTAAACGCTTCTTGGTCCGTGGTCGCCAAGTGCCTTTTCAATATCTCTGATCCCTTTAACAAGCTTCATAAATCCTTGCGGTTCAACTGATGCAAGATGGTCTGAACCCCACATTGTTCTATCCAATGTTAAATGTCGTTCGACCCAAGTGCAGCCCATTGCAACAGCAGCAAAGGTTGTTACTAATCCATATTCGTGTCCTGAATATCCAATTTCTGTGGTGGGAGAAGACCAGCGGGTCTCTAAATGTTTTATGTAGTTGAGATTTATCTCCTGCACTGGTGTTGGGTAAGTTGAATTCGTATGCATTATAACATCGGGATTGCACGCTAGAATGCATTTTTCAATTTCTTCTTCGGTGCTCATCCCAGTAGAAATAATTAAAGTTTTTGATTTTTCTCGGGCATACTTGCACAATTCTAAATCAGTGATAAGGGCAGAGCCTATCTTTGTTATGTTTGTGTATTTGCTCATAAAATCAACCGAGGGTTTATCCCAAACAGAAGCAAATATCTCTATTGGTTTATCAGCAACATATTTAAACAATTCATCGTATTCGCGTTTTTCAAATTCAATCCTTTTTTTATAATCAATATATTTTATTTTGCCCCATGGGGTTTCTCTAAGTTTTGACTTCTGCGCCTCTGGCACACACAAGTCGGGTGTCCGTTTCTGAAACTTAACATAGTCACAACCGGATAAGAGACTTGCGTCAATAAGCCTTTTGGCTAGGTTAATATCTCCATTATGGTTTATGCCTGCTTCGGCAATTATCTTCGTCTTTTTCATATCTTTATAATACACTACAGCGAGTAAAAATTTAACATACAAACTGATTTACAGTAATATTTGGGTTCTGCGGTGTGAAGTTTTTTTCGGTTGTATGGAGGCAAAACCCTACGCTTGGAAATTGCGTTGCCAAGTATTTGTCAAACAACATTTTCATGTGGGCGCCCTCGTATATTAACCTCAGTCGCCACCACGGTTCAGATAAATATTTTGGTCCACTTAAATACCATTCCTTATCAATTGTTAGGTGGTTATAAAAATCAATACCATAGTATTTTATCCTTGTTGCCCCCAGTGATAAAATTGCGTACAGCGATGCATAGTAAGAACAGTTGCAAATCATTTTATCTGCGTACACGGGGATTAGATATTTCTCTGCTTCATCGGGCATGTGAATAATTTTCCTACCATCATAACACTTCATGTCCCTCTTATTGGTGGTGGGACCACGCCATGCATAGAGATAGGGTTCGTCCTCTGATAATACTGGCAACTTTTCAATTTTATTTAAACGGCCGCCATTGTTATTTTTTCTTTGTAAATTTTTGTGTTTCTGCCAGAGGGGGTGGTCTGGCAGTAGTCTGTTTAAAATGCAAGAATCTATCTTCAACTTACTAAAAACTCGCTTATTAAAGCCGGCCCTGTTATTGTTTGAAATTACATGAACCTTGATGTTTTTATCTGATAGTAGTGATATAAACTCATCGTTGGAAACAGTTTTTGAATGGTCATTCATTAAAATGACATCTGTTGTGTCAGGATCAAAATTTGATAATATTGAAAACTTTGATGGTCCTCGACCAACTATTGCGACTGTAGCCATTTGTACTCCTCGATAAAATCGCTACACACTCCGTAGCAATTGTTTAGTTCTCCTTCATAGCCCAACTCCGGTAAGACGCAAACAGAGCCTTCAACAAGCCTTTTTCTTGGAAAAGTCCATATAACATTTCTTGAAGTTAACGTAACATCATCGGAAGCGTGAAAAAAACAATGTGCATCATTTTCTAGTAAATGTTTTAAAGCGTCTACGTTTTTACAATGACACCACATTTCATCTCTCAAAAGAAAATCAAGATTAACTTCGTACTGTGGGGCATCATGTCCTAGAAATAGGCGATTGTCAATATGCCAAACATCTACCTCCACATCGTATCCCTGCTCTATCGCCAATAGCAAATAATCAGGATTATTTTCTTTATTAGTCTTACCATTAATATTGCCTCTGTGGGCTATAAGTTTCATCTATTAAACCTTGTTAAAATAGTGCCAACGCACTAATGGGGTATCAGTTGTTCTCTTGCCTCGAACACCATTCCACGGTCTTGCAAATTTATACTCAAGAATTTTATTGAGACCGCTTGATATAATATGTTTTCTCGCTAAAGCGTGGTTGCTATCAATATGCATCTGATATTCATCGTCTGATAAATGGTCATAAAGCGTGTAAAACCTCTCCATGTTATTAGGAGTTGAAAAAAACCATAAATCATTTATAAGAGGGATTCCGTTAGATATTGGCCCCACTGGTCCTTGGGCATAAAACCTCTCCTTATCAAACTGTGAAAAAATAAAATCAACCATGAGGGCAATATCGAATCTTGTGAATAAAACAAAATCATACTGATTGCCACTGTCTAGCATTAACTGTATGCTCTTCTTAGCAGATAACCAACGGCAATAAATTGCCTGTTCGCGAGCAGAATTGCTGAACCTTGGCTGTTCTTCATACAAACAAGCGACAGGGTTGTAAAGATTTTTTAACACATTTGCTTTATCCTTGCTCCAAGTGTGGTAAAAGACATCCACCTGCTCATTGACTTCAAAAAGATGTTTTTCAAAATGCCCATAGGCTATTTTACTGTTAATTTGTTTCTTGCCCTTTCCATATTTATCATCAGTGCCAACCAAGCCGTGCAGACATAGTGCTATTTTCATTTTTTATCCAAAAAGTATTTTAAGTCCTCCGGTGTTCCAAGCCCCCACATTTTGTGAACGTAGAAAGGGACTAGTGTCTTGCCATCAGAGATTAGTTCGTTGTAAACCGGAGCAATGTAAAATTCTCCATTGACGCTAATGTTGTTATCTATCATTCTCTCTGCGTATTTTACAAAATCAGAGCCTTTTCTATACCAATAGATTCCACATGTCGCAATGTTTGAGATTGGCTTTTTTTCTGCTACTTCAGTTACAAAGCCTCGTGAGTTTGTTTTCACAAAAGACCACTTTGGATGAACAGCATTAAAAGTAAACACTATTGAATCTACGTCAGAGAGATTTTTTATAGTTAAAAAGTTTTGAGGCTTATATTCAATAAACTGGTCTGAATTGGCGATTAGCAAATCTTCATCATTGTTTATTAAATCCTTCGCCAACAACGCAGTACAGGCAGCGCCCTCTGTTAAAGAATCAACTACTACAACATTGCATTTACCATTTGTAGCACGCTCAAGAGTGCTAAGAATGCCCGCGTACTTGTCAATATGAGACTTTCTTACCAAGAAAATGTATTCACAATCAAAATCAAGATTATCTATAACATTCTGAATCATGGGCTTGCCGTTTACTTCGATAAGCGGTTTGGGAAAAGTGTATCCCTCTTTTATAAAGCGGCTACCCTCACCCGCCATAGGTATTAACACTTTCATAATATTTCCTTTATTAAATCAATATCCACTTCGTTCGGTCCTTTAACTACAAATACGTTCTTTGTTGTTGCTTTCGCGGCTTGGACACCCTTTGGTGAATCTTCAACAATGTACACATTCTCCCTATCAACACCATAATAATCAATAATTTTATTATAACCCTCGGGGGATGGTTTAGGCTCGACAACATCTTGATTGGTTACAATCATTTCTAGCAAATCGTAAACCCCTGTTTTTTGAAGCATGAGGTGAGCAGTCTGCTTTATGCTATTTGTAAAGCAGGTTACAATGTAACCTGCTTCGCGCAAAGCAATAATCATTTCTACCTTTTCTTGTCTAAGTTTTGCGTTAGAAATAATAGCGTCCACTGTTAAGGATTGCTTCAAGTTATAAATCTCTTCGACCTGATCTGAAGTGATGATGCCTCGGCCGGCCAAAATTTGCAATTTTTTTCTTGTTGGGATTCCGTTAAATGTTTCTTTGTGCTCAATATCTGTTATTTGATACTTTGCCACTCGTTCAAGTGCGTTGTTGAGTGCAATTTTGTGCCACTCGCAGGCATCTACGAGAACACCGTCTAAGTCAAAGATAAATAACTTTTTCATTTTACACCATAATGCTTAAAATAAAGGTCGTCGGATGAACCCCAGTTAAACCAGCCATGAAAATCTGTTTGACCTAGATTCCTTCTGTATTCTGGCGATTTTGCTATTTTCCAAGGATTAAAAATCGCCACCCTTTTTGCTCCACTAAGCGTGGCGGCCCACCAAGAAAACGTACTATTATGTACCACCACCTGCTCAAACTGCCTAATGAAGTTAAAATCTGTCATAAAGTCATCTCGCAAGCCACCAGAATTAGGAATTGTTGCTGCACCATTACAGTGAACAATGGGATTTAAGTCGTCAAGTCCGGTTATGAGATGATTAATATATTCAAGAGACTGCTCAACAGGAGACCATGGAGAGTTGCTAGGAGGGTTTGGTCCAATAGATATTTCTCTTCTTATCTTTTCTATGCCCTCCATAGAATATTTTGCCCACTTCTCAGCATCGGTAACTATGTGCAGCCTTTCATAATCAAACTGCTCAATTACAGACTTGTAAGATTCTGCGGAGATGTGATTCTTGTTGTGACTCTCTTGAATTAGGCGGTTCTGTAATCTTAGGTGTAAAACAACATCTTTAGTGTTTGTCTTTTTTACTTTAGGAAACCACTCTCTAATCACATCTAAATTCTTTTTTATAATCTTGTAATCTTCAAAATATCCATTAATAACCACATTGTGATTACACACGTCATCCCTAAATAAGATTTTTTTATAGTTATTGTCGTCTACAAGAATTGTTTTTAAGTTTCGATTTGGTTTGTTGTGCTCTGGGGCAATCGATAGTTGAGGAAGACCTCGATGGTTTAAAACCATGTTGTTCTTCTCAGCTAGTGTTCTGGCAAACACATATTGAAAAATATTGTTTCCAAAACCAATTGTAAAATTAACTGTAACTGTACCCTTCTCTAATTTCATAGTTAAACTTATCTCCGTATTCTAATTTAAGTTTGTTAATAACTTGCTGAATGTCTGATATGGTTACCTTAATACCATGCTCTGCCAGTTGTTTTGCGAATTCAAGTTGTTGAGACTCCTCTAAAATAGTTGTTCCTTTTTTGTAGGTAACACAATCCGTAAAGTATTTTTTTGCACCAGTTTGTAAAAACTTCTCTACTTGAAAGTGTAAGTGTTTTTTGTTTATTGACACGGAGGAACTACACATATCATATGGCATATCGTTGTTTTTTGATAATCTGGTGTATGCTCTTGTATCTCTTGGGAAACAAGGTCCACCCCATCCAAAGCCATATCTAAAAAATTTATTATTAATTCTACTATCAGAACCAACTGCTAGCAACACTTTATCTGGATCGGCACCAATTCTAGATGCCAAATCTCCAACCATATTAGCAAAAGAAATCTTACAAGTTAAAAAGCAATTTAAAGATACCTTGGTAAGCTCTGCACTTAATCTGTCCATGACATGCACTGAAGGCTGGTTGGTACACATATTAAGGTATGTTTCTTTTATTTGATCAGCTAATTCATCAGAATCACTACCTATGTAAACACAATCCGGTTCTGCTTGGTTTTTCAATATTGTTCCTTGGGCAATTGTTTCTGGATTAAACGAAACTTCCCAATTTAAATCTTTGAGTCTTTCATATACTGTATCTGAATCGCCGGGATTTACATTTGTACAAATAACCAAATGTTTAGTGCGTGATTGTGCACCAAGCTTTATTAAGCTATCTACCACAGAATCAACCTGTGATACGTCGTAAAGGCCGTCTGGTTCAGAGTACGAGGCTACTGTAACAAAAAGTAAATTAGCGTGCTCAACAGTCCTTGCAAGGTCCGTAGTTGCTATAAAGTTTTTACTATTTTTTAATTTGTCATTAACGCCGTGTTCAAACGAATCAAGTATTTTGTTATTAATTGAATCAACATATTCTTCAGAAATGTCACAACCGACGACATTATAGCCGCCAGATTCTAGTGTTAAACAAAAACACAACCCTAATCTTCCTATTCCGATAACTGCTAAATTATTCACTATTCCCCCCATGTAAATATTGGATGTTGTTTTTTACAAAGATCGACATCAAAAACTTTAAAGTTATCGTATGTTTCAATAATTGATTTTGTTCTATTTCTTCTTTCTTCAGAGTTGTTATGGGTAATATAACCTCTTTTAGCCTTTGATAATATTTTATCTATATAAATGTCTTGAGTTTCATAATTACACTCAGAAAAAGCATAATTGCTAATAACCAAATCTATTTCTACATTTCCTAACTCATCTAATTGCGCAGGAGTTAAAACATGAAAATTTTCCATTTTATGTGATTTTCTGCAGTATCTGTCAGCAAGACGACCCGGTTCAAACAAATCAACATCATAATAGTTTTTGATATTGAAATGTTGTGAAATTACCAATGCTAATCCGCCGTATCCTGTACCTATTTCCACAATATTTAAATTATCCAAACTGCCGTATAAGGTTAATAAGTCTGATAAAACTTTGACGTATCTAATAGTTGTTGGTGATGTTTTTAGTTGTAAATTTTTAATCTTAGAAAATTTAAATTTACCCAAATGTGGATTACCCAGTGCATCATTTATTTTAAATTTATTAAATTCGTGAAGTAAAGCAGGATTATTGGCTTCTATATTTCTAAGATATAGAGTTCCCAAATCAGGAGGAACGTGTTCAAGAATATAGCCATACGAATCTTGTTTTTTGAAATTTTTGAAAGCCGAGTCATAATTAGAAGCAGCTAAACAACCGGCTAAATATTTATCAACCATATTTTCAGCGCAGCGCCAACCATAATATTCTTCTTCTTTAAAACCTCTGTCTATTTCTTTAACCATTGATAACTTCCTTAAATAAATTTAAATATTTCTTAGATACTTTCGCCATTGATATATCTGAATTAAATACATTATCAATCTTTTTATCGTAATTTAATTTTGGTAAACTTTGAGATTGAATAAAAGAAAAATTCCAGTCGTGATCTTCAATAATAATTGCATCAGATCCAGCTATTTCTTTAGTGCCTCCTGATGAAGCACAAATAATTTTCGCGCCACAAGACCGGGCATCTATAACTACATTTGGACAATGATCTAAATAAGCTAAATGAATAAAATATTTAGACGCTTTGAATACACCCAAGAGTCTTTGTACATCTAAATTACCAACATAAAAAATTCTTGGGTGCTCAATGACATAATCAGGATTTAATCCAGTTACAATTAGACAATCATCTTCATTTGAAAAATTTAAAAAATATTCAATGTTGTCTTTTAATCTTTTAAAGTTATGCCATTTAGCAGCACAACTCCAAATGTTTTCAAAATTTTTGGTAAAATCAAAATAGTAAGGCTCTATGTTTTCAATTGACAAAATATCTGAACCATTATTAATTACAGAATATTTATCATGGGGGCCAAACCAGTTAAAAATTAAATCTTTATTAAAGTTAGTTTGAAAAACAACTGCAACTGCATTTTCATAAGTTCTTTTAATGTTTGTATTCATTTTATCACAATCAAAATTTGAATTGAAATAAATCCCATCAAGTCTTTGAACCATAGGTAAGCTTGATTTTACGTCGCGACTTTCGATAAAAGTTAACTTTAAATCTTGTTTATAAGCCTCATCAAACTGTACACCTCGAAGTGATAAGTATTTTTTTAATTTTTGAGCAAAATAGTTTGGGCCTGAATTAGAATTCAAATTAACATTTTCTAAAAATATATTCACAGTGACTCCAATTTTTGATATGGCTTAGAATTTCTTATATGTTTTTCAGTATCAAGCTGATCTTTTCTTTTGATACAATGATCAGAAAGTGGATTTTGAAAATTGTAAACATACAATGGCTCGTGAATAGGAAAAAAATGTTCTTTTGATGCCATTTCTGCCATTGGCCACATCATAGCTTGATCGCTTGAAGTTTGAAAAAATACCCCATCTTTTCTTAGCATATCCTTTAATTTTATTTTCAGAAACAATTCTTTTCTAAACGTTCCTAAGTGTGAAAATTGCCAGCTTTTTTGCCTTATATTACCTTCCCAATAAGATTCATTAATATGCGGTTCCACTATGTGGCCGCCGGGATCAACCTTATAGGAGCCATTAGTCATCCAAACGTTTTTATCATAGACCTTATTAAGTAAAGATAAAACATGCGGACTGATTAGCCAATCATCCCCATCAACGATGACTATAATCGTATTGTCTTTTGATGCTCTAACAGAATTATAAACATTCTCCATTTTTCCCCTATTAAATGAATTTCTAGTAACGCACGTTCTATCTTCCGGAAACTCAGCATTTTCTAAAACTTGCCTAGCTTTTTCAAAAGTATAATCAGTGCTAGCATCATCAATATAAACGATATCATAGTTTTCATAATTTTGTGAAAGGATAGAGTTCAAATTAGACTCTACCCATTTTTCACAATTGTATGAAGTTATAATAAATGTAAAATGATTAGACATTTACTCCACTCCAAAAATCTTGTGAGCGTGTTTTTAGATACTCAATTGTTTTACTTGTATCTACGGTGTTAAACCAATCTTCTTCGATATGCTGAACATTTTCGTTTAACTCTAGTTCACAACCAAGAAGTTTTGCCTCAATAACAAGTCTCGGACATGTATCTAAGCCAGTGGGCTTAAAACAGAGTCCTTTTGCAGTTGAAAGTTTTGACAACATTTCTTCGTATGTTAAACCTGAAACAATTTCATATTCAAGATTATTGTCCTTGCACCATTTTTCTGACTCCGTAGTGCCCTTAACCCAAGAGCGAGAACCAAGGACAACCCATTTGTCGCTTTTCTTTTTTGTTTCAAGTTTTTCAATAGAATCAAAAAAAGACTTATCAAAAATTGATGACAATACCTCAAGTGACATGCTGTCTGAAATCTGGAGGTGTGTTCTACAGATTTCCATTTGAGGTTTAGACATGAAAAATGTCTTTTTAGAGCTTTCGATGAATTTCTTTAATAAAACGCCGCGGCCGGTGGACAAATAGTCACACTCTTCATCCTCAAGAAAATGATATAATTTTGGATTTCTGTATTCACAATATTTATAGTCAAACTCAATAAAATAATATTCAATGCCAGAGTTTGCAATTTTATCAATGATTTTCTCATTAAGATTACTAATATTACCAAATATCCACTTGGCATTTTTATAAAAATTTAAGTGTTGGAGGCTTATATCTGCGCTATTAAGAAGTACGCGGGTCTTGTCATTTGGAGTTGAGTCAATAATAGCTTGCAAGGATAGCTCTGCGCCACCAGCAAATTGTTCAGCATACATGTCACTAACAAAAACAATGTCAACTTCTTCTAGAATGACTTTTTTCCCATACACTTGCTCTAAAAACTGCTCATAAATTTTGCCCTCTTCAAACTCCACTTCTAACCATTTTTTAAGCCGCTTTGCCTCCCCTTGAAGCATTCCATAGTTCTTTACAGCTTCTCTCATGGCCAACTTGCAAGAAGTTGGATTGGGCCATGCCCAGTTCATATCCGGCTCTATTACTCCTTGCCAAACAGCCTCTTGTTGAACGGGCTTTAAATCATAAAGAATTTTACTAAAATGAGCACGCATTTTCTTCTTTTTTGTCTTTTTATCTTTCTTTGGGGCATAAAGAAAATCTTTTTGTCCTCCAAAATCATGAGTAATTACAGGCAATCCAGAATAAGCCGCCTCAAAGAGCGGCAAGCCAAAACCTTCGCCATGGCCAAAATTAATAAGCGCTTTTATTTTGGGATGAACATAAAGAGAGTGTAATTCTTTTTCGTTTAAATATCCATGTAATAAATAAATCTTACATTTCCTATCTGGAGTGTTCTCTAAAAACGCCTTAAGCTGGTTTTCACTCCACTCTCTGTCAATTTTACTATTCCCTTTTCCAAATAGTTTTACAACCAATCCCACGTTGGGGTCATCGTGGAATTCTTCTACAAACCATGTAATTGTATTTTTAAAATTCTTACGAGGTCCAAATTGTGACATTGCTAAAAAATTGAAATCTGTTTCTAAGTCCAAAGGCAAATTAACCGCTTCCACCTTCTTAACCGGATAATGTACTACTTCAATTGGCTTTTCCAGAGTGAACAATATCTCATTGCCGGTCTGATCTTTAGCTCGTACAGGAACCTGCAAGCCAGCTTTGGCGTGTTCAGAGATAACTAAAATCTTGTCAGCAAATTCATGACATTTACCCACCCACGCAGCGCAAGCCTTGTCGGTTTCGATACCTGCCGTATAAAGGATGTTTTGTGGGGCCATTTTTTGTAGTTCATTTGGAATTGTAACTTGAAGAGAAATATCAAAGAGGGCAACCTTCGGATTGGCCTGTTGTTGAACCAACAATGGTTGGGCCTTATTAATTAAGGAATCAATCCATTTGCGCTCGTCATTGTCTTCAAAAATCCAATTGCTGCCGCCCCATGGGATGTTCATTAGATAAATATCAAACAAATCCTCTCGGGAGCGTAATGCTCGTAAAGCGAACCTACACTGTTCGCCATAGCCAGTTTGCGATAAGGCTGGTCCTCTTAATAAAATTTTCTTTTTCATGCTATTTTCTTCAATGCCCAGTTTTGTTTTCTTTTTCTTGTGTCCCACGACCCTTCTTCATTGTGAAGTTGTGTGAGTATCTTATCCCAACTCTCAATAAAATCTTTGAAATTATAATTCTTTTCTACATGTTGGCGGCCACTTTTTCCTAACTCTCGCCTCTGTTTTTCCGTTTTATTGTACATCTCTTCTAGAGCATCTACGACCTGAGTTTTCCCAAGACGGTCTTCAAAAATAAAAGGCACATTTTGACTACCTACAATTGCTTTGCTCACTGGCTCTAGGCCGATACCAAACCAACTGGTTCCATCTGTTACCTGCTCTTGGAGGCCACCCGTCATGTTCACAATAATAGGAGTCTCACACGAAAGGGATTCTAATGTTGCCAAGCCAAACCCCTCTGCATCTGAAATGTTAATGGTACAGTCTACCATGTTATACATGGCTGCGAGATTTTCAGGATGTAATTTTTCTTTGGAGAACAACACCTGACCACTGTTTAAGCCCTGATCGGCAATAAGTGATTCTAAATTAGACCCAGCACCGTCGCGTGGGTTAGTGTGCATGAGCAAAATAGCCTTGTCTTCTCCAACACGCTTTAAAAATTCTTTAAACCATAAAATTAAAGTAGCTCCCATTTTTCGCCTAGCATTGCGATTATTCCAAAAAACAATAAACTTGTCAGTATTTTCTTTAAAATTATCTTTACGCAGAATCTTAATCTGTTCATCGTCTAGACGTTTAAAAATTTCCAGATTCACAGCATGTGGAACATATTGGTTTTTAACCGTAGGGGCCACATTTTTTACGATGTCGTCTGTAACTTTAGAGATTGTAGCAATAAAGTCATTACTCTCATACGCGGAACGGTTGAATGTGGGATAAGGATAATTATCCCATACATGATAATAAATCATAGGAACGTTATGGCGCACCTCCTCTTCAATCTGCCAAAGCCATTGATAAAATCGGGGGTCGGTCATGAACCATACAATGTCGGGGCGTTCCCCCCACAATGCAGCCCTTAGTTGCTCTTGAGTTCCATAGGCATCGACTGGGATGATGGTCCAATCTTCCCCCCACTCTTCCGTTCTGATTGGAGAATAGTTATCATGTTTCACCAAGCCGGCAAAAGATATAAATTCGTATTTACCTGTTTTAAGCATCCCTTCAATAATATAACGTGTCTGCGTACCGACACCAGAAGGAGTGAGTGGATGGTCGCTTATAGTTAAAATCTTTATTTTTTTATTTGTCATGTACAATGTTCCGTCTTAAAAAATGGGCAAGTTCCATACATTTTATGACAACTTAATCTATTTTTTAAATGCCTGTTGTTAGAAATATTGTACAACGCATCTGTTAAAAGTTTAACAGCGTTTTTTGTTTTTTTATCGCCGCTCGTAACTCGAAATATTTCTACCTTCTTTCCTTTCTTTGCTGTTCGCTTTAACAGGCCGAAGTGAGTTTCAATTTGATCTATGTCTACATTGTGTTTTTCAGCAAAGAATTTCTTATAAAGGGTAAGCTGATAGGTTGTAAGTTTCTCAGATTTTCTGCGAGCATTCCAGCCCCAAGAACATGTCTTCCAATCAATAATGTGATGCTTACCATCGGGCGTCTTTATAATCAGGTCAATAAAGCCTTTAAAATCATATTCTTTGTTGGGAAACTCAATGATTTTTTCAAATAATTGTTCTTCTGCTTCAACTACTTCGTACTCGCCAAAGTAATCTTTCAAGCCTTGCACAACCTCTACTACGATCTCTCTGCCCTGTTGTTTGAATTCTTCGATTTGTTTTGGATCTACTTCTTCTAGTTTTTTAAGTTCTTCGTGGAAGTAGCTTTCAAATAGTGCTGCTGGATCGTCAACGTTGTTATCCGGTGGTGCAAGGTCTTCGCACACAGCGTGAACAGCCGTTCCAAAGGTAGTAAAAATAGAATCAGTAAACGGATTAAGTTTATCTTCATTGACTAATTTCCTGTAATGTGGACATTGTGTCCAGTTTTTAAGTTCCGAATAAGATATATGTGGCATGGTTCCCTCAAAAAAATTGCTTAATCTTATTATACAACACAGGACACAACCTGTCAAGGGAAACCGCATCTCCACGGGCAATTTTTTCGAAGCCGCTAGCAAAATATTCTCTTAAAGAAGTCGCAGCATAAGGATTAGAAAAAATCCCACTACAATACTGCCAAAGTTTATCATACCCTATTGTGCTTACCAAATATTCATCTAGCGCTGGCGTGTAATTTATTTCCGTAAAATCTACAGGGGGCGCCATCCCACCTTCATACATTGTTATTACATTTTTAAGTTTATTTCTTTTATTCAAAAATTCTTTTTCTAAAAAGCCGTCGCCATAAATCCTATCATAAAAAACCTTTTCATAAGAATGGGCTAACTCGTGGAAAAAATTATCTACAAATTCTTCTATGAAGCCAACGTTATTCGATAAATAAATCATACCATCCTTATAATATGATTTATAATTATGATCGTTTAAAGAAGAAAAATCACCTATTTTTATGCCTTTAAGGTGTCGCATTCCCCCGGATTTGACCGTAGCGCGTAGATGCGACACTAGCCAATTCCAATCAGGGTGTTTAAATTTACCCGGGTTTATTATGTGGATCTCTACTCCATGAACTGTCTTAGGTACACGAAGAACAGAGTGTGTTTGTGTTTCTTGTAGATATTTTTTTAAACCACTCATAGTACCTTTGCGGCCAAGGTTGCTACCTTTGACCTCTCACCCCTTATCAGCGTTACATGGCCGGCAATACTGTGTTCTTTAAATTTTTCGACTGCGTGGGTTAAGCCGTTGGTTGTCTCGTCGATATATACATTATCAATTTGTTCAATGTCACCCATCAAAACAATTTTTGAATTGTCCCCCACACGAGTAACAACTGTTTTAAGTTCATGGGCCGTCATATTTTGAATCTCGTCAACTACAATAAAAGCGTTGTTAATGCTTCTACCGCGAATATAGGTCAGCGCTTCAATCTCAATAATGCCTTCGCTGACGTATTCCTTCAAACTATCCTTGCCGTTCCCTAGAAGGTATTGCAGGTTATCATTAATCGGGGCTAGCCAAGGAGACATCTTCTCCTCTAAGCTGCCGGGAAGATAGCCAATGTCCTTACCCATGGGCTGTATTGGTCTAGTGACGATAAGGCGGCTGTAACGCGCTTGTTTGGGAATTAC